>Ga0209816_1000425_pt1 | contig 33704 bp, 48 predicted proteins | sample CoawatmetaG01DNA_FD_187509 | JGI IMG/M metagenome (GOLD analysis project Ga0209816, IMG submission 187509) | Marine microbial communities from the West Antarctic Peninsula - Coastal water metaG017-DNA (SPAdes) (version 2) | ecosystem: Environmental > Aquatic > Marine > Coastal ...
CTCATTAGGGAGATCTCTACGCCGCCGAGCATCTCCCAGCAGCGCCTAATGAGAGTTGGATATAAAGAAGTCTTAATCGTGCCACTTAATCGTGCCAAAAAAGTAATCGTGCCACTTAATCGTGCCATTTTAATCTTTGTCGGTTTCGTCTCCGAACCCAAGTATGTGCAACGCAGTTTCGATTCGGTTTAAAGCACTATAGTGTTCAACCATACTATCTTGGTCTCCAGCAAGCTTTGCGGTCCGGTATTTTTCATACGAATCTATCCAAGCATCCTCAAGATCACTTTCTTTTTTACTCATAATTTTTCGTGGTAGAGCGGAAGTGGCTGTTGGCCAACATGGTACTCCGCCGTGGTAAGTGTTTCTAAATATTCATTTAAATCAATGATGAGATTCTTCAGATTTTGAATAGTACCAGCGTCATGTTCAGGAGGAACATTGCAGTTTACGATAGAGTCGATGTTCTGCGCGATTTCAATTTGTTTTTGGGTGATGTCAGTCATTTAGTTGTTCTAGTTTGATTCTGGATGTATTATAGCATAAAATTAGCGGTTTGTACATCTCTAAATTTCATAAGCAAGGGCCAGAGATCACTTTGTAAATTCCAATAGGAATTTTAGGACAAAGAAGGCCACGATGCCTCCTGTTATTGCCGCGGCAAACTGTATGGACGGCCGGATTGTTGGTGGTGGGGTTTTCATACTAATATTCTAGGGAGAGCTCACACTGATCTTCGCTATTACTATTCTTATAGATATGCACATCAATGAGATTCAACATAGAATCAATGTCTTTAATCTGCTCAGGCTCATTGTAGAGCTCCATAGATACAAACTCAGCGCGGTAATCCATGCCTTCTTGATCATAGATTTCATTAAAAGCTGTACGAACTTCTGTAACGTTGTATCGCGCGATACTGTGATCAAGCGTAATAAAGTAGTCACGGCGGCCGGTGAGCTTGTATCGGCCGATTACGTGGTCTTCATCACCACACCATTCTCTAGCTTGAGCGCGAATTATCATTTGTTCTTTCATATTATTTTTTTAGGAGTTTGGGGTTTCGGCGCGCCATCCTTCTGGCATGCAGCGGTATTTATTACCGTCGATTTCGACAATGTCACCAACTGATAGAGACCTGAGCCGCGCACGGTTGCGATAGCGTTTTGCTATGTACGAATCGTTTTTCATAAGATCCCTAGGATCTACATTGAACATCATGAATGCTCTATTTAGAATAGCGGTATCGCTAAAACATCCTTGCGAGGTGTAATTAAAGAGTAGCTTCTTGGGATCGTCTGCTTCAAAAGCTCCATGATAAATGTTCACATCCGCGAGGCCACGGGAGGAGGCTACGAGTGCTTCGGGTTGTGTGTTGCTCATAATGTAAACGTAATTGTATCATCCCGTAAGGCAGGATTGCCAGCTACAGACCTTTTCCGCCATTTCTTAATGACCTTATCGACGTCATTATCAGCATGCCCCATCATCCTCTTGAATGTCTCCCAGGTGGGTTTAGGTTCTTCTACTGCGTCAAAGGCAGCTTTTCTTTCTTTCGGTTCCATATTAATTGAAATTGGGCTATTATTATTCTCTTTATTGCTCATCTGTTTTGATTTGTTTTTTGCCATCCTTCCTGACCTTCTTATTCTGGCGACGTTTTCCAAAAGGCCTCAAGTGTTTCCACCATTCAACTGTTTTTACCGAACCTTTACCTTTACTAGAACTTGCCATATTCACCCAGAAAGCCCGAGCTGGTAAGGCTCAGGCGATTGGCAAGGTTTGGTTGTTATCCAACAAGCTCATGAAGGATCCGCGAGCTTGTCATACCGGGCATGCCCTCTATAATGTGCCAACCAGTGAGATTCTTAAAGTTACTCTTAAGTGAGTCCTCAGCTTCAAAGATGGCAACGTGTGTAGCTTCGAGATTTTCGAAGACTGAATGGCCCGTATTAGTATGGCTCTGAAGGGTCATTTCGTCCTTGGTGTAGCTGCCGCGGTCTTCAGTACTAGTAGTATTTTTCATAATATTCACCCAGAAAGCCCGAACCGTTTTAAGGGTTCAGGCGATTGGCGAGGTATTGCGCTCTTAGTCAGAGGTGAGGATTAAATTAAGCTTGGCTGCATACTTTCGGGTAGCCTTACACTTTGGCCAATTTTGATGAGAAATCATGATTTCCATATCGTCCTCTTTGAGCGTAACTAGCTGAAAGGGAGAGTTACTAACAATGCTGAAGAACGGCTCAAACTTGTTGAGGAGCGTAATATCACACTTAAAGATATAACGGATCGTTCCGTCTCCGCACACAAACGCACGCTCAATATCTTGGTCGGGTACCGGACTCTTTCTAGCAGAGATGTGAGCCCATGGAGGACCAGGAGATGAGAGGTCTAACGAGGCTGCTTCAACAGCTTCCTTAAGTGTGTCATGGACACTCAAGATCTCGATAGTCTCGATTTTCATTGGGATTATGGTGTCTAAGAAATCTTCTTGGACTTTAGTAGCTTCTAACTTGATCATGTTTATATAATACCCTACTTTCATCGAAAAGTAAATAGCCTTTTTAGCACTATTTTCGCTATTTACGCGTTTAATGCGTAACTCATTGATTCACAACACGTTACGCATTAAACTTTTTTTAACTTTTTTTGCGGTGAGGAGCTAGTTTTGCTCGTTTTTTGTGTAACTCATTGATTCACAACACTTTACGATTAACTCATTGATTACCAATGAGTTACAGCGAAGCCTACTAGTTTAAAAACTAAAGTGTTGTGAATCAATGAGTTAGAGCAAATAAGAACGGGTTTCCTTTATTATGCAAGTTCTTTTTCGACCACTGAGTGGATTTCTCTTCTAATTATGACGATGGGATCTCCATAGAAATTAGAATCCATGATACGTTTCTCGTTGTACTTCCAATATTTCAGAGCTTCATTTTTGTCATAGAATTCTGGTATATTTTCTATAGGCTCATATTTAAAACTTCGATCTCTTGCTATTAGGTGGATTTGTTTGTAGCCTTTCATTTAAAGTAATATAGTTTATTTATGTTCTTTAAGTAGGGGTGGAGGGAATCGAACCCACACTCAATCGATTATGAGTCGACTGCTTTAACCGTTAAGCTACACCCCCTTATTATTAAAGTCCGATATCAAATGCTCTAATGAAATTATCAGATAGACCAAGTATTTTTAAAGTGAGAAACACGATGAGTGCAGCTAATATAATTATAATGACTTCTTTTTTGCTCATAAGATTTTTGTAAATATACTAGTCAGCGATCTGCGCGTAAATCTCTTTCCAATTATTGACTCTCGTGACATCATCGTGCGTAATACCCATTTCATTATATGGATGGTTTATTAAAAACGACCTAAGCCCCATAGTAGCTCCTAGATTTGCGTTTTCCAATTTATCTTCAACCCAAACAAAATCTGAATCGCGATATCTTTCAAGTGATTCCTTTTTATTTCCTGCGCAAGGTAGGCAAAGAATCCGCTCAAACACCCCTTCACCAAACAATCTGGAGAGATTCATCTCACGGAGCTTTACAGCGCACGGCTCAGTTCCAATTGAAGTGATGCAATGAAATACCGCGCCGTGTTCTTCGTGCAATTTACGAACATACTTGATTGCGTCTCTTAGCGGAGGTAGAAAGGCAATTTCTGCTGATTCACAAAACTGTTGAGTAAGTTCAATTGCTTTTTCTTTTGGAATACCATACTGTTTGCACACATAATAAGATATTTTCTTTTGTTTATACCCTTTCCGCTTCATCCACCATTCGAATGAATGCTCCCACGAAAGAAGAACGCCATCACAGTCCGTTAGTACAATCATAAATATTTACCGGTTGTTAAAGTAGTAGTAGGAAATTTCTTTTCGCAATTTGTCTTCCCAGCACTCAACGCTCTCCTCAAATATAATTGGTTTAGGATCGTTGTCTACTACCATAATAGTAATAAGTTTTTTAATATCGATCCCGGTGTGCTCTTTAAACATAATGGCATAAGCACATTCTTGCATAAAATACGAACTAATTTCCTTTTTTTCTTTTACTCTTCCAGAAGTTTTAAAATCAATGATGGCTGGTTCTCCATCAAATTCAGCAATACAATCAACTCGACCAGCGATTTTTAGATCATCTGAATAAAGTGTACATTCTTGCATATACACTTTACCAACTCTTTCGTCAAGGACGTTTTTAAGAGTTTTCCACGCGAATTGCACGTGTGGCATTTTATCATTAGGTGTACGAATAAAATCAGCTTCATTGTTGATATAGCGTTCAGCTATATTGTGCACTGAAGTGCCTCGCGTGCATGCGTGTCGCGAAATACGATTTGCAGCTTCTTCTCCGATTTTCTTGCGCCATTCAGCCCACTTCCATCGATCGCGATAACCTAAAACTGTGGTTACAGACGGGTATTTGTTTCCTTCTGGTGTACTATACGTGCGTAGACTATTTTCAGTCTTAGCTGTTAACTCTTCGTACGCCAATTCAGTATTGGTATGCTCAAATATCTTATTCATTATTAAATTGTGCTATTTTAGATTATTCTTAGTCTTTCTTTTCAGGGCGTGGTTGCCGGTTGTAAATAAGTCTGAAAAGTCTATCAGCAACATCGTCATTAGCAGTTGCCTTTCGAACAGTTTCAACAGTGTTCCATGAGTGGCTTCCGTAACATGTTACAGTGTTTTTGACTAACCCATCTTCAATATAGTACTCTCTATCCCAATCTAAAAGGGATTCTAAGAATGTCGAAGTAACATTTAACTGCTGCGGATAGTCGAGTGTGTATTCAACATCGACAGTTTCTTTAGTTTTAATTTTCATATTAGTAATGATCGATTGTGTTTTCCTTGCCTGAAGCTTTTTTAATTCCTTTAAGAACATCGTTCCACCCGGAACCAGCACGTCGGATAGGTGATATAACTCCTGCGAAAGATATCGCTGGAGCGCAAACTCCTCTTTTAATAAATCCTCCTTCAGCGCAAGGGCAATCATTCCCTACAGGAAGATCGCGATCTTCGATGGTGTGAGACTCATCCCATTTGTCATTGCATTTATCGCAATAGTATTCGTATGTCATAGTGATTTGAACCAATGTGGTGTATTTCGTTTTGTCCATACCATGGAAAAACGTGTTTGTTTAGTTTGATAAAATTTTTGGTATGAATCGATAGGATCAGCTGAATTCATACATTCTGGATTAGATCCCATCGCCAAAGGCCAAGCATCCATAGCGCGCTTTGTTATGTTTTTTGGTAACGCCTTTAAGGAATCTAGGAGTTTTGTTTCTGTTGCATGGATTTTATTATAGCGGTACGTGTACTCTTTACACAATTTCTCAAATAGTAAATAGTGCCATTTATAATTTTTATGCGATTGCATTGTCCACACAGTGCACGGATGGCCCATATGGACTGCTTTATAAAGAACATCTTCTCTTTTGTCGTTTAATTGCCAATATTTTGACATCGTCTTGCCTGATGCTGATCTCCGCCGGGTTTCAGTGCCATCGAGCATGCGGTGGGCTGTCGACAACATTTGTCCCGATTCGACAATCATCTTTACAACGTGTTTGTCGCAATGCCATTTAGCGGCAATTTCTGGAACTGGAGATAGCGCGAAGATATTCATTCTGGGTATATTCTACCATAAATTAAGCAGAATGTACACTACATAATCTCAGGAAAACACGCTTCTACGAGGCTTTTCGTTATTTTAGAGTAAGTTTTGTTTTGTAGTGTCGTAACAGTTCCATCTTTCGCTGCACAGAGAATGTGCGCGTCTTTCTCGCATAGCTGCTCAAGGATTCCAATAAATATTTTCTCTTTCCGAGCTCGGCTGATTTGATTGCCTTTTACACATGAGCCAATTGGCTCGAAGGCATTTCTAAGCGGGGATGGTTCTCGGCCCTCTGGGCATACCTCGAATGGAGGCCTCCCATACGGAAGATCTAATTCGATTTTATCGTTGTAGCATAGCTGAAGAATAGACTTTACTTGTTTAAACGAGTTTTCTTTTAGATGGGCTATTCGCTCTTCGCGGGATTCAAGTTTACAAGTTTCTTCGAGGATTTCATATATGTATTTTTGCATAGTATTAGGTTGTTGGAAAGAAGTCTGCTACTGAATCGATTAGCATATTGCATCGTTTTTCGATAAGGTAAGTTAGCACTCCACTTTTCTTTTTGTGCGTCTGCTGGTTATATTTATTATTAATATCTGTCTTAATATCTTTAGGAATGTAGTCAAAATCAATCACTGACTTATTGCGGCAATAATTGCGATACGTATCTTGTCCCATCATATCCATTAATTGCGAATCGGTTTTAGCAGCGTACCACTCTTGAATCTTTTTAGCACGCATAGGTTTTTGGCGAATACCTTCTGTAAACGACTCATCTACACTTAGAACATTAGGAACACCATCGCTGCTATCACCGCGGCAGACGTGGTCGAATTTATAAAAAGCAGCATCATCAACTTTAATGAAGTCGCGCTTCATTGGGCTAAATTGCTTAACGTTCGAATATTGCTGAAGCTGAAAGAAATCTTTGTCTGATGACACAATCATGACTGGTTCTCCTTTGCCGAAATCCTGCGTTGATTCAACCAGTTCAGCGATAATATCATCGGCTTCTGCGCGATCTACAGTGACTACAGGGTAGTGCATATTTTCTTTAATCTCGTCTCGCACCCCATTAATAAGACTGAAGAGGTGTTTCCAATCTAGAGGAGATTCGTCCCTTGTAGTTTTGCGTTTAGCTTTATACTGTGGGTATGTTTCTTTGCGCCACGAGGAGCTGTCACACGCTATTACCATTTGCCCGTAATCTTTTCGGAACTTGAGGTTGTATCTCCGTAGAGAATTGAGAACCATGTGGCGAATAAGGCCCTCTTCAATTTCTTCTGGTCGATCTTGCGAGAAGATGGATGCAATGGCAATGCCGCTGTAATCTATAATAATCATAATCTGTATTTGGTGGTCTGAGTATATTATACCACAATAATCACTAGATGTAAATACTATTTTTTCTTAAATACGTGATTTCGGTGTATTTTGCCGCCTATAAAGGCATTATAGTACTCGTCAGGCTTAAACAGAACTTCTCGATCGATCTGTTCTTTCATCTCATAGTAAGTCATTTCACCAGGAGAATTGCATAGTCTTAAAATGACCCGCTTAAATCTCCCGCGGCCGTCTTCCTCTAAGAGATATTTCACTTTGGCATTTGAGCCATAATACCTTTGCCAATCAGACTCTTTTATAGATCTACGTTTATTCTTGCGGCCTTTCAACGGTGGCTTTGTAACCTTCGACCAGAATTTCTTCTTACCGATATATTTCATGCCATTATAAATATCAGTGATTTCATACACGAAACCATGGTACTCTCCAATCATCTCAGAAGTAAATTCTGAACCACTGTAAATCCACATGTGATTATTTATCAGTAAACTCTTTAAACGATAAGAGTTTACGAGATGAAATAATCTCAAAGAATGTCTTAGATTCGGGACCACTCAATCGATTATAATCAAATTCAACTGATGAATATATAGGACGGTAATGGAGAGTCCGTTGTTTTGGTACAATTAACAGCTGACCTGTTGTCACCATTTCGCCTTTTTTAATGTTTCCGGTTCTCATCGGATTCATAAAAACGTCATCATCAGGACATTTCGCTATCATATCAATAAGATCTCCTGGATTTGAAATATCAGGAGATGCGAACTGTCGTGTGAAATCTAAACGTTTTTCGCTACTCTTTCTAGCCCTAATTATACGATCATCAGTTGGGTTTTTGTGATACCCTAGTTCTTTCATTATAATGCCATGATTAGTTCTGCACGAACATGGTTCATTGCGGGAAATTTTATTAATTACGTGCTTATACTCTCTTGGGTTTTCCGATGAAGCATCGGCCTTTCTTACAGTATATCCGCCTTCGAGTATATAGCACTCGCTTTCATTAAACACGTATGTAGCTCCTGCCAGTTCTAAATCAACAAGAAGTTTTAGTGCGGCCTTTGGAGTTTTTTCTAGAAGGCCTTTACGAATAACTCTTCCATCAGGAGAATAATAACCAATCTGGTCCCTCTTCTTCTTTTTGCTAATGATTTTATCACCTTCCTTTTCGTCGCTTTTTACGGAAAAAGATGATGATATAATTGCTAAACCATGCTCGTTAACACCTTCACTCCACCTGCTTAATTTGTCGTCGATGAAGAGGCGTTGTACACCATGGCGGTTTGATTGGGTTATAGCAACATCTGTTTTGTAGTTCCTATCGCGATTTTTAGCGCCAACCCAACCATATCCATTTACGTATTTAACAACAACGACACACATATATTTAATCCTATTTATACAAACAGCCTATTCAATCCATGAGCCATCAGATACACGCTTATTCTTAAGCTCCTCGTAATCTTTTTCTTTGCTACCTCCATCGTACACCCAAGCATATCCCTTTTCAACCATAACCTCGTTAATAGAGGTACTAAATTCTTCAGTGTATAGCCAACCTAAAATGCGGCCATATTTGCCTTCCTTTTCGGTTTTAATAATAAGCGAATTGCAGTTTTCAAGATGGGCTTTAAGCCACTCTTTTGCTTCAAGGCCAAGCTTCTTTTCGTGAAGATCTCTTGTCCTAGATTCTGGTGCATCGATAGCAGCAATGCGGACTCTTTCTTTTTTTCTAACACCAAACCCTAGATCCATTATCACGTCAATAGTATCTCCATCGACTACTCTGGTCACTTCTCTAATTGTGTATGTGTACATTATTCTTCTAGGTCGACGTCTTCATCAAATTCGATATCGCTAGTTCCACAAAATGGACAGTAATCAGGGTCTACATAATTGTTATATTCGGCAGCTCTATCTTCGAACCACTCAACATAATAGTCGGCGTGGCACATGTGGCATTTAAGGTTTTCTTTCATTAGGCTTCGCACGATGAACACTCATTAAGTGAGCGCGCTAATTCTTGTGCAGGATTAGCGCTTCGTTGATAATATAGCGACTTGATACCATTCTCCCAAGCCCACACTAGAAGCTCATTTACTTCTTTTGGCTTTGTGTCGGGAGGGACCATCATATTAATAGATTGGCCCTGATCAATGTATTTTTGACGCTGTGATGCTTGTATAAGTATTTCTTTTTGGGAGATCTCACCGAAGTTTTTAAACACTTCTTTTTCGTGGTCAGTGAGAAACGTTAAATGTTGTACTGAACCGCCTTTTTCTAGAATACTTCTCCACGTAGGATTATCATCCTTAACATAATATTTAAGAAGCTTCTTAAGTTCTGGATTCTTATATGTAAACTTACCCTTAGCAAGATCTTTTGTAAAATAATTACTATTAAGCGGTTCAATGGAAGGACTAACTTGTCCTAGGATAAACGAACTACTTGTAGTAGGAGCAATAGCAACTAAACAGCTATTGCGCAATCCGTAACCTTCCATTAGTGAAGGAACCCCGTACTGAATTGCCATCTCCTTTGAAGCGTTGATTGTTCTCTCTTGAATAGTCTTAAAGATAAGAGAGTTTTGAAGTTTAGCTTCCATAGACTCAAATGCGATACTCTCTTGTTGTAGATACGAATGCCAACCCAATACACCGACACCGAGGGCTCTCTGAGTTACAGCAAACTTATGTGGCGACTCCAGATTTTTGACGCACCGCGTCTTATTGATGAATTCGGTCATTACGGCATCAAGAAAACACGTTAATGTCTCGATTGCATCAGTTTCTACGATCTCTTTCCATTTAGCGAGGTTGAGCGAAGATAGATCGCACACAAATGATTCATCTTCTTCACTTGAAAGAAAAATTTCAGTGCACAGATTAGAAGCATTAATTCGCTTATTCTTATCTTTGTATACTTGCGGTGCGGCATTATTAGCGTTATCAGAGAAGAATATGTATGGGTACCCAGACTCGTATCGTTTCTTAATAACTTTTCCCCATATAGACCGCTTCTTTTTATCGCCAGCGATCATGTCATTCATCCAAACATCGCTAACTGTAACTCCAATAGAAATATCTTGAATAGAATTTCCTTCGCCTCTAATACCTAGAAACTCTTCAATATCACCGTGGTCAATTGGTAGATAGGCTGCAAATGAGCCTCTACGAACGTTACTTTGAGAAATGTAATTAGTCAAAGAATCAAACACTGTCAGCTGGTGGTGGACACCAGTAGCGGCACCTCCACTTGAAATTTCTGAACCTCTATGACGAACGTCGCCAAAATACGCAGATGTTCCTCCACCTACCTTAGACATCGTGCCAACCTCGGCTATCTTCCCAAGTATCTTCTCCATATCGTCAGGAATATATGATCCGAAACACGATATTGGTAATCCTCTATCCCTTCCAAAGTTTGACCAAATAGGTGACGATAAAGAGTAGAATCCTTTGTGCATATAGCCAATAAACTTCTCGGCCCAGCCATCTGTTCCAAGGTATTCTTGCGCTTTCTCAGCGATGTCGACAATTCGCTGTTCGGCCGTTTCTCCGGGTAACAAATAGCCTCTCTCTAGAAACTTGCGGCTATCTTCATTCAACCAATAAATGTTATTCATAATATTATAATAGTATTTTTTTAACCAAAGAGATCAGACTCATCGAACGATTGACTTTTCTTCGAGTATTCAACTGGGCGAGAATGGAAGAAATCTGTCATGTTATTTCCAAGAAGCTCTTCATCAAACCACATGGTGGATTCTAAGAGAGTGTTATCTACCTCAAATACAGCCTTAAAACCAATCTTTTCTAATGATGAGTTAATTCGATTCTTAATAAACTCTTTAAGAGTTTCGGCATTTAGTCCTGGCTCGTCAATTCCGTTAATCATCCAATCAATAATCTTGCTTTCAGCATTAAACGCCTCTACAGCTTCTCCTCTGATACGATCTTCGAGTTCTGCATCAAACAATTCAGGCATCTCGTCTCGGATTGTATTAATGATTTTTATGCCAACGAGTGCATGAATATTTTCTTCATTACGCGTGTATTTGACTTGTTGGTCAGTATCTTTAAGAACGTTTTTGTGACGAGCAAACCAATTGATTATATAGAACTGCGAGAATAAAGAAACGTTTTCGACGAATAACGTGAATAGCGTAAGCGCATAGAGATATTGCTTCTTAGAGCTTTTATAAAACTTGTGTGTGTATTTCCGCAAATAGTTTACGCGGCCCTGAATAAAGTCAAGCTTAAGATTCTCTTCAAAGATATCCTCCATATCAAGGATAGTAATAAGTCTTTCATAAGCATTATTATGGATTACTTCGGTGTTAGCCATAACATAACCAAGATCTTGGATTGCAGGGTGCGGTAAGTTTTCACCAAGTTTTGCCCAAAAAGTCTTAACGGCGACTTCGATTTGGGCAACTGCTGAAAGTGTTCGGACAATAATTTCCCTCTCCTGATCGTCTAATACAGTTTTAAACTGATGCACATCAGAGGTAAATGAAAATTCTTTATCAGTCCAAAATCCATTGTGCATAGATTCAATGAACTGTTCAGTCCATGGATATTGGTTTGGTTTGCGAGATACTTGTTCTTTAAATATAGACATAGGGTTGTGGTGCCAGATAGTATTATACCATACCAGACGGAAAATGTAAATTAAATTATTTTACTTATTACAGCGATAAAGTGCGCGTAAAGCACCATTGTCGGCATTCCGTAGAACTATCACTGAATTTTCATTCCTATTATAATAACGAACAATACCCTTCTCTTCTTCGTTAATAAATTTAGACCATCTTTCATATCTGGTTCGACCAGACTCAAACTTCCGGAAGGTTTCTGGTGAGACATCGAAAACACGATATTTTTGCTTTTTAACAATAGATAATGGCCTATGCGCTAATGCTATAGCTGATGTGGTGGTTTCTTCTTTATTCATCTGATGATATCTTCCTGTGTAATGTAAATCGTCTGTAAGGTTTTTTTGTGTTTTGCCTCAAATACCATGTGGCCCAGTACTGAGCCACATGGTTGAGATTCCGTAATTTGTACCAAAGAACCTTTAAGAGCTAATATTTCTCCTGTTTTTGGTAATGCAATGTCACGTACAAGTGCATATTTTCCCGTTTCTATATTTCCGTCTTCAGTCAAATACCATTCATTCAAGTCTGGTTTATATTCCGAAAGATCTACACCATTAGATTCATTAAGGATCTTAATTAGACGTTTATCGCTAATATTGGCATGTTCCTTAATAAGATACAACGCCGCGGCGTAACGTGCGATTGTACTTTGCCCGAGAGGGATTTTTCCCAACAGTCGGCGGAGATTAAACACTAATTTATGAAAAACGCTATATGCTGATTTCTCTTTGGATGTTTCAGGTTTTTTAAGCCTTACTCCCTTTTCATCAACGATGCCTTGTTTAAACGCTGCTGTCTTTATCCACGGCATCGTCAATAGACGAAGGAATCGTAGTGCGTAAAAAAAATCTGGTCCTCTAAATAATGACATTGTTATATTTCTTTAAGTTTCTTAGCTATGTTCAAATCGATACTAATATCCTGGTAACTGCTGTTTGGCAAATAATTTAAGAATATTAGAAAGGTTTTTAGTGCATACCACAAATCTTTATCGACTCTATAGAATAGCATTCTCGTTGCTGCTTGTATTTGGAACACATTATAGATTATGATGAGGTGATTTAGAAGTAGTCTTTCTTGTATTTTTCCGTTTTCTCTGTAACGTCTAAACAATCTTACGACATATTTAAACTTTGCGAGATCCTCGTAAAACTCCTCTGTAGATAAACATGTAGGATTATCATAATATTTTGCTGCAAATAATTCAAAGTTTTCATTATCTAATTTGTCAAACAACTTCATATAAAGTTATTTATCCACATTCAATTTACTGCTCTTTTCCTCTTAATGCGGAGTGCACTTTTTTAATCCCAGCTGGGTTAACTCCAGCGCCATCAAGAGCACTATTAACGTCTTCCCACTTAAACAGGGCCTTTTGCCTAGCAAGCGCCTTACGATCGAGGCTCACAACAGCTTCATTCATATTTCCGTAGTCATATTCGATATCTTGCCAAACAGTAAGGATTTGACTAACAGCTTTTTCCATAATCTTAAAGTCTCCATCATACTTTCCGTCAAGTGTTTTATTAACACCCTTATTCAAGTTTGATCCAACTTTAAGAGAGCGCTCGAGGCTGTATATCTTCTCTTGCGCCTGTTTTACGCCTGAACTCATTTTAGCTGCTTCGGCAAGAGCGCCTCCATTCACTTCTACAGCTTCATCGGCCGATTCTCGCTTTTTCCGCTTTGCCTCTTTAGCCTTTTTGATGCGCTCTTTAGCCTTTTTTAATCTTTCGCGATCAGCAGCCTTCTTATCTATTTTGTCAGCTTTTTTGCCTGCGCGGTCAGCACGACCTGAAATAGTAACACGCGACTTGATGGCACTTCCGATTTTACCAAGTATACCTTCCAACATTTCGTCGAGTTCTTCATCAGACATTTCTTCAATGTTAGTGGTTTCATCTTCGAGGATGTAGTTAATAGCTTCATCAATATCCTCTTCTTGCAACTTAGCCAATTTGCTCTTTAACATATCAACATACTTGGTGCCGCCGTATTGCTTAACTCTACTAGGATCTGGATTATTAATCAGATTTTCGAGGTCTTTCGCGAGGGCTTTTTTATCAGGCGATGCTTCGCTAAGATCGATGTCTTCCTTTTTAAATTTATTTAACGCCTCTTTTAGATACTCCTTTTTGATAAACGCTTCAACCGCTTTAGCAACGTCAGATATAGTCATCTTATCATTAAAATCGACGATAGTCTTGCTTGAATCGGCATCAACGACACTGGTGTTTCCGTCAATATAGACATCAAACTTCTTTTGTGCGGGCTTTGATAACAACTTTTTAATTGCTTTCCGAAAAGCTACCGTTGCTTTAAATGAGCTACCATGCACAAAATAATTTACTTCATCTCCGTCACGGTTTTTAGTCTTTCCAAGGACTTTGTCATTAGGTCTTATAGCTTCTTCAATTGAAGTTGATTCACCAAGGATTTTCTTAGCGACTTCAACATCCATTTCAGTAGGGAATTTCTTACCTTCAAATTCAAATTCGTCATCACCAGCAACTGCGGCTTTTGCAGCAGCTTTAGTGAATTCGTTGGCCTCTTCAATATCTTTTTCTTCAAGAGCTGTTGATCCACTTCGCTTATGTTTGTCAATTGAATGAAGATCAACAAAGTCTTTATCAGAATCTTGAACTTTGGTTTCTTTAGTGGCTTTTCCTTCGCCTAAGAGAACGCGTGATACAGCGTCAGCCAGATTTGCGATCGATTTGTCTTGTGGTTTCATGATAGTTTTATTTATATGTTTACTCTGAGTCTTTTAGTTTTTGGAGGCGTTCGGCCTCAGCAGCTTTGATTTTTGGTATCAGCTTCTTCGCGATCTTTTTAATAGCACCCCTTTTCTTTTCAACCTTTTTATCAAGTTGAGTCTTTTGTGCGAAGGACATTGCCGCGTAACTTTGGCCGTCTGGTATAAATTTTTTGCGGATAATCTCAATAGCTTGTTTCTGTGCTCTTGCTTTAAGTTTTTCAGGAGAAGCCTTTTTCTTTAATGCCATTTCACGTTTCTTCTTCAGCTTAGGCATTATTCTTTTCATCATACGACTTCTAGCCATACGCTGAGCAGGGTTCAACGGCTTTTCTGTGAGGTATTGTTTAAATGATATCATATTATTAATCTGGTGTACTGGTGAACATCCACGCTATGGTTCCGGCTGCTGCTGTTATTATTGCTGATACCGTAGTCCACACAACAGATCTGATTGTTTTAACAGTCGCAGTATTATCATGCTGTATATCCTCAACCTTCCGCAATCTATCATCATGATCGAGCATTTTTTGCAAAATCATTCGAGTTGTCTCATCAAGTTTTAAGATTCTTTCTTCGGCCCTAGCTAAAGCGATGACTGCTTCAGTCATCTTATCAATCTTCTCTTCAATGCGGTCTAGGCGGTGTTTGTCTCCTTGATTCATCTCTGACATTAGATTAATATTTATACAAATGCGTATTACTTTGTATTTGTTGATTTAGGAAGGCCTTTACCATACACTACATCGAGTTTTTCTACAAAATGCTTAGTCCCAGTTGAATCAATAATATAATTCGATTTGCGTTCTTTAATAGTGATCAAGTTACCAGATTCTGTAGATACTTTATCTCCTACATTGAAAATATCGGCCGAGATATACCGCTCACGTTTTTCTGAGAGACTTGGTAGTTGAACGTGTTTACGAAAGCTAACCATTTCTTTCAAGCCCATCCTCTTTCGAATTAGGTTGAAAAGTATCATGTCCTCTCCATACTCTTTTGGCAATCCAGCGCTGAACGCTTTAAAGTCGCCTTCAAGAGCAGCTGCTCTCATCTTAGATGCACTCATTCCCTCAACACCTTCGGCATCGGGGTCACGCTCGCCTGCCGAGACAACTTCTATGCCATCTTTGAAATCATAAAAGCCGTGACGGGCTTTTGTGCCGTTATATTTCTTAAGCAGTTTTTGAAATTCAGAAATACGGTCAGAACCAACAACCAGTGTGATGCGGGTGAAACCCTGATCGTGCAGGAGTGACGCTATATCAAGAATATTCTTACCATTCTTATCCTCGATAATATTGCGGCCGTGCTTAGGAAACATCTTCCGCATAACACGAATTTTTTCTTTATACACAAGAGGATTCTTTTTAGCATCGTTAGATTGAGATGCGTATATACGATACTGATTTCCGACTGCAGCTGCCGCGACCTTTTTTATAAGTTTACCGTGACCAACTGTAGGAGGGTTAAAGCGGCCGAAAGTAAATGCTACGGCATTTATGCTTTCTTCATTAAACTCTTTAAAGCCTTTGATCGTTTTTTTATCTGATTCGTTCATCGTTCCCAACCTTTTATTACGTCTGCTGAAAAATTATTTGTAGAAAATTCTAATCGATCGACTAGTTTGACTGCGCCGTTAGTATTATAGTCAATTGCAACAAATCCTTCTGAACCTGTTACTTTAAAACCCTGTTTTGTTCTAATAAATGTATCAATCTCTTTCAGTTTATCTAATTTATTTATAATGATTAATTTAGCATCGACAATAGCATTCATCAACTGGAACATCAAATCTAAGTTTTTGCGGTTGTTCTTAGAAAAGAATTGCATTTCTTCTTCATGTTTTTTAAGCACTGCTTCTTTACCCTTGGCGCTTTTACGCTTGTCGTACTCTTTTTTGTACTTTGTGTCGAACCACGCAATTAGGTCATTCACGTGTTTAGTGGTATTGCCAATCCGCTCTCCTTTCCGGACGAAGGTGTTGCCGAAAGTCTCAATCTTAATTGCGAGGGATGGCGTATTCTCTAACTCGTTGAGAGTCGTCGATTTAATCTGTTGAAAGATCTTACCTGCTTTCGAGAGCTGCTGAGTAACTTCATCAGTATCTGCTTTCGTGAGAGTAGCTGTTCCAGACAAGTTTTTAAGGTCTGCGGCCTGTTGCCAAACACTTGCTTTCTTCTTAAGATTGGAAATATCCACACCGTAAGATGCGCTCAGCGACTCAAAATCCTTTCCTTTATACGTTGTATGCCACACAACTCCCAGATTCGCTTTACCAATGGTTTTTGCTAATTTAGAATCGGCAGGAACTGCATACACAAGGGTGTTAGGCTGAAACGTAATGTATTTCTTGCCGTCAATCGTTTCAGCCTCAACATCGCCTTTTGTAAACATGATATCTCCCTGAATAACATTCTTAATACCAAGATCTTTAAGTTCGTTGAATGCTATCACCAATTTGTCTGCTAGGTCACCTGATGTGTCGTTTCGGACATCAGCCTCTGACTTATAAACCATTGGATCCTTATTAAAAATGCCTTTTTTTGCTACAAAGAACTTTCCATCAGTTGGATCAACACCTGCAAATACCGCAGGTGCCCCGTCCCATTTTTCTGTAACGTTAGTTGATGCGCTTGCTTTACCAGCTAGCATGTCTCTTAAAGACCGTAAGGCAAAGATTGCCTCGCGAGCTCCTTTAACTCCGCCGTAGATAACGCGGTCTTCAATGTGTGTCATGTGGGTGTTTTTCCCAGCCTTTGACGCTTCAGTTATGCTATCGCTAAGATGCTCTTTAAATGATTTCATTATTTTAAGAATTTGATAAATTTATCATATGGTATTTTTTTAGTTCCTTCAAAGTTGAAAGAGAAACGACCAGATGCGTTTGTTCCTGTTCTAAATGCAGTGTAATAAATTTCGTTATCAAGAATATCGCTCACGACATACAAGTCAATATTCAAATATTTGTTATCTTGTGTGTTCAATCGTATTCCAGATATTGGAAATTGGGTATCTTTCAATTTCTCTCTTTTCTTATCGGCGAAGCTTCCTGCAGAACCTAAATATTCCCACGACTTTCCTGATGAAGTTTTGCCATATACCTTATAAAGCGGAAGGGATGTTTTACCGAAATAAACCTCTTTATGCATATCAACAACCGAATTTAATATTTCATCAGTATCAGTCGACCCAATAATCATTTCGACCGCGGATAATGAATATGAATTCGATAGTAGTTTAGAAACAATGTCGATATTTAGTTCCTTTGAATTTTTAAATTGTGTTATTGTAGTTCCAGTCTTATATAACAAATAGTCTTTTGCATCATAGAGATTTATTATATCAGATTTTTTCTTTTGAACTTCCTTGACCAATTTGTTCGCGTCCTTGATTTTAATTTTTTCCAATTTAGCATTGAGACTTTCTCCAGTTTTTTTCTCAATGAGGTAATTACTGTCGTCGCAATATTTTTCAAGCAAAAAGATATCGTCATTATTTAGTCCAAAAAGTTTTTGGTACCTTTTAAACACATTCTTCTTTTCTAGACTATTAGCTTTTTTAAACCTATTTGTGATATTAGCAAAGAACTTGCCGACTGATTGTGACACTTTAGCTAAGGTATCCTTTACTTTGGAAAATGCTTTCTTTAAAAATGTAATAGGGCCTTCATTCAGTTCCATATCTAAAGATTCGTTAACGATATCGTTGAAATAATCGTTATACGACGGTAGACTATATTTTTTAATAATATACGATGTTACCTTACCTAATTGAGCCTTATCAGCTGATTTTTTCAATGATACTTGAATAAAAGTAATCTTACTTTTTTCTCCTTTTATGACTCCATTATCATCAAAAGTGAAAGTATCAGTTTTCATTGCCGCGATGGTCGTGGCTGCATCGGCCGATGAAACGATCATATCTGCAGTATTAGCCTTTACGCCAGTGATTTTTACATTTTCGTTATCTTCTTCGGCTGAATAATAGTCTGTAATTCTGCCGTGGATAATATTGGCTTTGAATTTTACAACATCCATAAATTCTGCCATACCGCTAATAAGACCAACTAATTCAAGGAAATTCTTAGATGTCATCGAATCGAGTTTTGAAAGGAGCGTCGATTTACCTTTACTGTCCCAATCTTGACCATTGCCGAGGATATTCTTTACATTCGCAATGACGGTCTCTCGTGATTCAATATCGTTTTCGATATCTTTATAGTAAACACCAATAGCTTGAACAGTTTCGAGCGTAGGAGTATCTTTACCCCAATTGATATCTGAACCTAGTTTTAAGATATTATAATACGAGTCAACTGCTTTTTCATACCAAGCGACTGAGCCGACGGCCTTTCCTTCGGGCGAATCTAAAATTTCAAATGCAGCTCGGAGCGCTTTCTTATTATCACCAAATACCACTGCGTCGGCAGGAATTTTAATAGGATCCAGTTTACTAAAAACTGGACTATCTGGCAATTTAATTGTAGAACCGATTCTGTTTTTAAATGTGTCTACTTTATCGCTTTTTAATGTAAAGAGCGAGCCTTCTCCGTATTTTCCAGCACTTACAGTAGCCTCGATGATCATATCAGAGGTTTCTTTATATTCTTTAAACGACAGCATATTTCCCATTAAACAAAATTGTTATTATAATTCTATTTATACAAAAAACATCTTTCAATATTCAGCCCAATGACAATTTTTCCAGTCGCTTTCAACAAACCAACGGATGAACAAGCCGCGTTCCATACCATGGGCTTCAATCTCCCACGGCTGGTCATAGTAGTGAGTAGAATTAAAATTAAACTTCTTGCCTTTCCATTTACACAAGTATGGTGATCTTGCCAAGTCTTTTAACTCACCTCTAGCGTACTGCTTCACGTGAACCATTTCGTGCGCGATGGTTTCTAACATAGATTGGAGGCTTTGAGTAGAGTCAGCTCTTATGGTGAAGTTACGTGGGCGATCCCGGGATTGATCTTCCCAAATGCAGTCACCAGCAAGTTGCTCATTTTCGATGAGGCGGGGGATTAACGCGATATCGATATTTAGCTTTCCTTCAAGCCTGGGCATTATCTTACCTATGCAGTACTCGACAATTGAATTAACCATTGCCCTTTTTCTTTTACCTGATCCTTTTACACTAACCATGTTCGTTCTGCCCCTATTCTACCACAAATTGTGGGGAATGTACACATTTATTTTCATAAAAGTGCGGCTTTTAGCTAATATGGTCATATTTTGAAGGCAGAAAAGTCATTATTCGCGACTGGGGTTGGAGTGATCTGATCACTCACGAGTGTTTGGGCTGAATCTTCCACATCGTAGAGCCGCATCTTAGATCGGTCAATACCAACAACGAACCTCTTATTTTGCGTAGGATCATTGTAGCGGTTCTTTAATTGTTTCACCATAAGCTGATTCATGCCTTCAAGTTGTTCAGTTGAAATAAGAGCAAGCATTAGGTCTGCCGTGGCTGGAAGTCCAAAACTCTCTGAAGTATCAGTGAGTTCAACATCGGTATTACCAAATCCTGAACGAGTAACTTGAGTAGCTGACCAAATAGGGACATCATGCTCAACTGCCAAACCTCTAAGCTCTTCTGCAATTGCTTTAATGAGAGAATAAGTATTAACAGAGCCTCCAAGGCCTTTGATGCGGGCAGAACCCATGATGTTTAGATAGTCAACATAAATGACATCTGGCTTAAAGTTCTTCTTAAGTTTAAGCTCATCAAGTAAAGCTCTGAAATGGCCTACGTGGGCTGTTGCTGTAGGATACTCTTTCACAATAAGTTTTCCTCGAGACTTCTCTTTGAGCGAATTAACTTTCGTATCAAAGAGCTCTTTAGGTAACGTAGTAAGTTGATCGATTGGGATATCAAGTAGATTCGCATCAATGCGCTCAGCAATTCTTTCTTCTGCCATTTCGAGAGTAATATACAATACGTTAAGACCTGCTGCAAGATTAGCAGAAGCAAAATGGCACATCGCTAAGCTTTTTCCAACACCTGTGCCGGCCAATATGATGTTAAGTGTTTTATTTGAAACACCACCTTTCGTGATAGTATTAAAGAGCGAGAGATCAAATGGTATTCTATCTTCTTTAGCATGATAAAAATCATACCGCTCAGTTGAATTTTCGAAATAATCATGCCCAACATTTTTATCAAAGGACACTTGGAGTGCCTTAGATAGTATCCCTGGGATAGCTCCATCAGTCAGTTCTTGCTCTTTTCCGTCAATAATGCTTATTGATTTAATAATAGCAATATAGACTGCTCTGTTCTTACACCATTCTTCAGTGGAGTCTAGTAGCCATTCAGTATCAACTTTCTCGGGATTTTTTAGATCAATGATCAAGTTGTGAATATCATTCTTATTTGGCTTATTTACGTAATCAGACTTTTGAAACTCGACATCCAACGCAGAGGCTGTCGGCAGTTTGTTATAATCACCTAGAAACTGTAATATAAGTTCATAAACTGGCCTATACTCATTTTCAAAGTATTCAGTCTTAAGGTGTGGTAGTGTCTGACGACAAAAGTCTTCATCAGTCGTCAGATTCTTCAGTATCAGCTTTTGCAGATTCGTCATCATTAATTTTCTCTTCGATTAGGGTAATAAGGACATCACCCATAAAATTCTTAAACGGTTTAGATTTTTCTAATTTGTTCTTCTTCTTTCCTTCTGGAACTTCATTGATTGTGAAGTCAAACTTAACAACTGGCTCATCAACAGAACCAGTGATTTCTACTTTGCCGTATGTATATACTACACCAGAGTACGGTCCTTGTACAACCTTTAATGAATACAATTCGCTGTCGCCTCTTTCGACGAATTTGATGTATCGATCTACATTAATCTTATTCGCAGCCATCGCTATCCTCCTCTCTTACCATTTCAACTGTTCCAACCTTGAATCGGTTTTCGATATAATCTTCGAAGTCGGTCTTTTCGAATACTGGTTCCCAGAATGACTTTTGAAGAGTTTGCTTAGCTCTAACATTTCCAGAAAGTTCCTCAGCGGTCGCAGGGTTTCTTGCTTGGTACCAACCATTTTTTGGTTTAATAACATAGCCGCCGATGATAGCGACATCAAGTAATCCAGACCATTTTTCGATGCCTCCGTCCCAAGAAACAGTAATAGGAATCTTTGATTTTTCTTTAACAAACCGTGATTTTTCGACGTTGATTACGAAATGATATCCCTTGATTTCTGTGCCATCTTTTTCTTGTCGCCGGCCAATAATCCAAACATTATCTGCTGAATACATTACCCCGGTTCCTCCTGAAACAACTGCTTTTGGGAACATGCCTTGCTCCATATATGTATGATTGATCGCGATCAATGGTATGTCTTTAATAGTTAAAGTTGGCGTGATCATTCTGAATAAGCCTTTGAGAGCTTTTGCACGAGTCATATCAGCGACAGATTTCATATTCTCGGCATCATCAACTTCTTTCTTAGAAGCAATATTGCCGACAGAATCGATGATAATAATGACTTTATCTTTACGGTCCAGCTCGTTAAGTTGATGCACCATATCAAACTTTAACTCTTCGATGTTTGTAACTGGTGTATGAAGCACGCGAGTGGTGTCGATTCCAAATGATTTAAAATACGCTTCGGGAGAACCGAATTCTGAATCATAAAACATCAAAATGGCATCATCGTGTTTTTTTAAATAAGCAGCTGCCATTAGCAGAGCAAATGACGTTTTAAAGTGCTTCGATGGCCCCGCCAAAACAGTAAGTCCAGATGCGAGGCCACCGTCGATTTTGCCAGAAAGTGCAACGTTGATCATTGGCACTGGTGTTGAAGTTAGTTCTTTTTCAGAAAAGAGTTTTGATTCTGAAAGAACTGCTACTCCCGCAGAGCGGGAGGATTTTTTTAATTTATCTAATAGTGACATATTCTTGTTATTGTGATGATATTATACCATTTTTGACGGCGAATGTACATACCTAAATTCTATAGGAAGAACGCGTCTAGGTCGTTTAACTGAGGTTCAGTCCAGTTCTTACCCTGCCAATGCGGATATGATGCTCGTGATAGGTGCACAGATTGTGGCTTTTCCATTACATCAAAACTGAGTTCTCCGATAGTATTCCTCAGTTTTGACGTCCATTCATAAATCGGTGTATGACTTTTCAATCTTTCAATGAATGCTTGACGTACATCTGTTCGTTGTTGCCATGATCCATAGAATGGTGTTTTTTTGTACCAACCAGTTTTTGGCACTTTACGAGATTCGTTCTCAATTGGTAGTGGTTCCCATGGTAGAACAGAAGCATTATACGCATCAGAGATTCTATTTATCTCAATGCTGTAGCGATCTGCCAGCTTTTTAGCTTCTTCGATTGGGTTATCGAATCTGCATAGGTGATGTCGTATATCAATGTTGCCAAAATAGGTTTCAATCTTATCGTATTCTTTACCTTCTGGAATGAACGTTTCAAACCCTCGATTGATCGAACCGTGCAGTGTTGAGAATGGGACAGACACATTTTCCCACTGAGGACGATACATGCAAATCGCATGACTATCTCCGAATGATAAACTTGAATAATGTTTAATTGTGTTCGGATCCACAGTAACTGCATCAGCTTGCAACTTCTTTAGGTTTTTCCAATCAACTTCGTTCCATTCAAGATTTGCCTTTGTAAGGCGATCTTCGAACATCGAGGAGTAATCAGGAAAGTCGACAAGAATGGACTTCACCTCACCTTTGAAATTGGATAGCGCAACCAAGAAGTCTTTATTCGTATAGGCTTGAATACCACCAAAGAGGTTGAGTCCACCGCCCCAATCACTGCCATGATAAAAAAAGATTTCGTCATAAGGAGAGTAGTCTTTAATCTTATCAGATACCAAATTGATTGTCACATCATATCCACCTTCCGATAATTGGCCAGCATATATAATAGCCTGAGCTGCTTTGTGCGAATGTATCTTATTTGAGATCGGACCCAAACTAGTTAACAATATTTTTTTCATCTTTCTTAAAATTTTTGTATTCTTCTTTATTTGAAATCCACCATTCTTCTTCTAGCAACCATTTTTCCATTGCCTGAGCAGAACCGCTTTCTTCTTTGTACTTGCGGGCAAGTTTTCTTGTTGTAATAGGTGGCACAAAGTTTTTGTATATGTTTATACGTGGGTTGAATCCATAATAACACAATCTACCGCTTGCTCTTTGTCCAAGGTGATAATAATCACTAATATCAAGATAATCAAACTGTGCTGCAGTTGGGTCATAGGTTTCTTGAGTCTTGTTATCACGCAAAAACCAATGTGTCGTAAACTCGCCCTTAAGCTTATGTGGTATTTTTTTGTAAATCGTATAAGCTTCAAAATTATGAAAACCACCAATGTACTGAAAAAATCTAACAGCATGATAGCATTTTCCCAGTAGAGGATGAGGCTCAATTCCCTGTGCTCTCATTCTTTCATCTTGATCTCCCCAATTTGAATCAGATGTAGCAGGTCTTTCAGCCAATTGACCACTAAAGAAACTCGGTGTCACGTCGAGATTGCGTGTGAAAAAATCAATCATGCTATCAAAATTTTCGATAACGTGGTTTCTATACTTTTCAGACTCTCGTTCTGCGTATTTAACGATTTTGCTTTTTGAAGAGTGCATTGCATTTTTCTTTGTATTCCTCAACTGACATTCCTGCTGCCTTTAATACAGTATCATCTGAAGGGTGATTCTTAATTCCATTAAATGTATCTACAAGACCGAGATCGATCATTGCTCGCTGTCTTCCATATGGGTGATCCTTGATGCTCGACGAATTCCATACTCCATCAAAATCTAGATCGGCGTAATCAGCCCCAGGGCGAACATAGTTTTCAATCCATCGAATAAAGTCACATGCAACATCCTCTGCATTATAGGGAACAGATCCGCTATCTTCATAAATTTTCATCATCACTGCATCTAGGAATTCTTCTGACTTCTTTCCCTTACCATTAGGAGTGTCTGCCAAATAACCAATGCATTCTACAGCGTTCGTTCCATAATAGAACATTGAGTCGAGATTAGTAAATTGCGGAAACCAATCAGCAATGTCTGCAATGAGTGCTGCGTATTGGAAACGGTATACTCTTAGACCATTTGCTCGGTTCCATTTGAACATCCATTCCCCGATCTCTCGGAGATCACGCTTACCGCCTTTCTCTAAGAAAGATGCTAACTCACGAGCTAATCGTGGTACATACTCACATAGGAAGTAATCTCCTCCTCGTTTGTATACATAATCGCCATCGATACCAAACAGGGGAGCTGCTTCTACCTGAGGCTTTGGCGGTTTAGGGAATGCAGGGAACTGATAACCAACAGAAGTGTAAAATGTCTTTTTAGTAGACTTTACTTGTTCACACATTTCTTCAATTGTATCCGATTGCCACAGATCAAATAAGAGTGTGTTGTGATAACCGCTTGGTTTCGTTGCGTAGTTGATCGCTGATCCGCAGACCCGGTGGAGGATAAACACATACAACCATTCAGCTAATCCAAACTTATCGCGTTTATTTGACCAATTTGTAGCTGCATCTTTACGTTGTTGAGTATATAGTCCTGCATCCATTCGTGACCAATATGGATGATCGTCTGACCAACCATAGAACGCATCATTTACAATCTGACTAAACCCTGCGTACTTTCTCTCAACGACATCATAGAGTTCAACTTTCTCCATAAGAGAATCGCCAACCTGCGAATCCTTATGTGGTGTATGACCCAAGTTTGATTTTTCCTGTTGATCTTTAGCCAAATGGAAATACCGAATGAACTCATCATAATATTTTGTTGTTTTAAACATCTTAGCCCTTTTTGATTTCCCGATTCAAGAAGTCACGATCTGGGTCTTGACCTTCGATTTTACCACGGGAGTATGCTACAGCAAATGAAGAGTAATTAATCAAATCCTTTAAAGAGTCTTCAATAGACTCAAAGTTTGGTTCGTATGTTGGATCATTTTCCATAGCTTCGATAAGCGACCACAATCTGATAGTTTTAGTATTAATCAATTCCATAATTGACATAACACCTCTCGGATAGTAGTCTGCCTGCTTGATGCGTGATGTAGGATTTTGGTAATCCTTGGATTTCTTCACTTGAATGTCTGAGCATTCCTTAAGTACTTTAATTGATTCCTTTTCCATGTTGGTAGCTATTATACACTAATTTCGTTACTTTGTAAAACAAATCTTTCGTTGTTCCACTTATAAACGCCATTTAATTCGTAGTCTGCGGTTTTTCTATTACCGATAAACACATACAAAATATCTGGATATCCTCTCCATGTTTGTAATTTTGCTTTTTCGGCTCTTTTTAAAACATATGGAACATAGTACTCTCCTTCAGTGACTTTGATTTCTACTGAACGGCCTTTGATGTCGATAAGGTCTTTATATTTACGATCATCATCGCTGTAGCCGCACTCTTGAATAAGATACGCTTCGGCTGCATGGCCATATAAAGTGGTCTCTAAAATGTTTTGAAACGTTCTATTGCGGCGTGTGCTATCTTTCGAATAAATTTCACTCGCCTCGTTTTCAGCTCGGTTGAGATAAAACTCCCTGTTTAATTCTGTTGCGTTAAATTTCATGAGTCGCCCATCGATGATTCAGCAAGAGCTTGCACCTCTACAGCTTTAGTTCTTGACTCAATTTCCTTCTCGATAAATTTAAAGTGGCGCTCATACACATGCAAAGATCCAACTTGCCAAGTGATGTCACCTGATGAATAGTTGTTATTGGTGTCCTCATTTAAATCTTTTACGAGGTAATCGAGGACAAACTTTTGCCATGCGTAATCGTTTCTATAACCAAATACGACGTCATTCGAGCGCATTTGCACAACAGAATGTACAACATTGTCGCGGATCATATACTGTACAGCATTAGTGCAAATAAAGTCTGACATACCATTGACATTGAAATCGAGGTGCATCGTGGGTCGCTGGTAAATCACTACAGCACGTCTAGAATTAGGATCAACCAAAAGCTGCTTGAGAACAGCCATGTATTGACTATAGTTTTCTTCGGCGAAGACTAAATAGCCATAATTTGAATTAATCTTGCCTGTTCCAGAGGAGATTTGTTTCCAGATTTGAGGTGTTTTTTCAGGTATATCATCAACATAAAGACTTTCGCTGAGATACCACTCAATCTCGCGGGCAATATATTCCTCGTTAGGCGAGCCAAAGATTGTTTCCTCATCGGCAATAAATGAGGCACCTACGATTTCGAGGGTTTTTACGTCGGTCTTATCAGTGACATATTTCTCTTTAGTAAATAGATCAATGAATTGATCTCTGATATCTTCAGTTGTAGTCATATGGTATTCTACAATATTGTGCGTAGTTTGTAAATAAAAAATTACTCTGTAATGATTTCACCTGAAAAAATCCGACTTGCAATTTCTCCAGCGTCTCCTTTAATCCTCTTGCCGCTAGGATAATAAGCTTTTAAATTTGTAAACTCAGACGCATTTTTCCAAACAAGAGATGCTTGTTTTTGGCCATTTTCATACCAGCAATCAAATTGCCCATGCAGTTTGCCATCCTTAACTCCACCTTTTGCAAGGATGTTTCCATTAGGGTGGTATCTAACCAAAATTCCGCTAAAAACGTTATCCTTACTCAGCCTGGCTGATTTATAGAAAACCCCGGTGAATGGATCGACGAACAAATCCTCACCATTCATAGTCGGACCGTCGGGATAGACCGCCGGCCGATTAACGTATGCTTCAGTACCATACTTAAATAGTATCGATACAAGTAGGATTGCTGTTGTTATTATTGCTAGTTTTTTCATATTGTTTTTAAATAATTTTGTGCCAACTGTTTAGTGTGTGTTTAAAAGGATTTCCTTCAATAAGCATAACGCAGTTAAGCATTTGCTCAGCGATTTCTCTAATTTCCTTTTGTGCGTGTTGGCTTTTACGCAATTTGATGAAATTAGCAAAGCTTCTCATATTGAACTGAACGTCAGCTTGAATGCGACTATTATAGGTCTTAAAGAATCTCGCGCTTTCCTTTGCTCGTTTACGACCCATGGTATCGCTCAATTCAGACACGCACTCATGATATAGTTTGTTTCCTTGATCTGCATACGAGGCCAGAACGCATTGCCAATACTCTGGCCAATCATCAGGGATGAACATCTTATCCTCTTTTAATTCTTTGTACCGAGCCGACTCAGCATTAAGCGAAGACAATCGATGCTTAAGTAGATGAATATGACTGGCAATATCACAATCCACAAGAAAATGGACGGAACCCTTTTCGAATGGAGTCTCATGTCCCTCGCTCCAAAGCATGTTGATGAGCTTCGGAATTCTCTTTCTTTTTTCTTCATTTAATTTTCTTGATGTAGATGTCCATGCGCTGCACGCGATGGTCTCATCTGATCCGTAATGTCCTAACAATTCTACCGTATTTGTGTTATCCATAATATTCAATTGACTATTCAGAGCTTACAACAATATAATCGTGAAAATCTTTATAGCTGCTAGCGTATTCAACACATGACTTAAAGTCACCAATGTGGTCAACATAGGATGCGTCTACAACATAAAATTTACCTTCAGGCAATGGATACTGCTCTGGAGCTTTAACTAAATGCGTGGATGAAATTCGCCATCCAGTACTATCTTTTCGAACGATTGATTTAAATTTAAGAGTATCAGACGGGTGAGAATCATTCTTAAATGATGAAGCCATCTTATCGATTTGCCATTTCGTTAGAAATACATGTGCTTCAACTTTTTCTGGTTCAGCCATTACAACCTTTTCCACGATTTGCACGGTTTCTTCTTTGTACATACTCCAGATTGTGGCACCCCAAATAGGGATAATTAAGCCAAATCCGATTCCTGCTATTAGTGTTTTTTTCATAATATTAATTTCATGCATAACTAGATTCCAAACAGCACTGAGACAACATTTCTAATAATGATGACCAAGGCGATAAAGACAATCCATGAAGCGATACCAATAAAGACAAACCATGGAAGGATTGCCACATAGGCGATATTTTCTAAAAACCCGCGTTTCTTTTCTTTTTTAATACTCATGTTCTAGCTTGATTATTAATATATTCTATACTAATTTTAGCTAAATGTACATTCTATTTTTATAAAAATGCGCTCGCTTAATGCCAGAATTGTTTAAATATATTAAAATGATACACTCTTAAGAGCAAAATCTATTGCTCTTGCAGCTTCGAGTTTTACAGGACGGCCTTTATACCAACCACCATTCTCTGAATCAATCTCGCGGGTTAGCGCTTCAATGTCGGCTGGCGTAATTGGATACTTTCTACGTATTGCGTTTGCTGCAATACTCATCATAATTCTGTACATTTGATGGTACCAACCAGATTCATTAATAGTAACATACTCAGCAACGAGCTGCTTATTCACAAATGGGCAATCACGGTATGATGACCATTTAATATTTGTATTAGTGAGCTTATCTGCATAGTGTTTATTAAGTTCCTTCTGAATAGCCTCAGGAAGATTATCGCTTAACCTATTACTTGAAGCAGTAAGAAAACTATGTTTCGCCATTAATTTTTCAGGATCTAGCAGAGGACCTTCATGCGTAAATATAAAATTATATGCATTCGGGTACTGAGCTGGAACATAATACATACGTGACAAATCTTTGGTCTGTGGATCACCAAGTGAATTGTATTCTTTGTTTACTGCGAACCAAAGATGCTTTATCTTTTCAGCTTTTACATCATGCGTTAGCGGGAATACTATTCTAAACTTTGGTTTCTCTTTCGATGAAGATGCAGAGCTATAGCACACGAATCGATTACCTTTAAAGGTTTCGATCGTTTCCTCAAAAGAGCCTTCATATTCATCAATGTCCATAGCAACCCAACTAGCCCATGAGACAACATTGCGATTGGCCCGCGTGGTGTCTTCGGCGTAAATCGCGGGAGTGATAAGAGGTGATCCATTTTTTCTTTCTCCTTTTTTTGGTTTATAACCAGGTTGTGCACTCAACGAATATAGCAATTTCTCAAACTCTTCCCAATTGGAAAAAGCCATTCTTCGGTGTGTTTTATTATCGAAGATAGAATTGAATATCGTGAGAGAAAACATTTTAGAGACTTGAAATTTTGCCGTGATTACCTTCGTGCGACGGTGCGACCCAGCCCGCTGGTTTAATCAAATCCGGCAAACCCAATGGATTCGGGCGTTCTGGTTTAATGCCAACCACTTTTGACATATTAGCAGAATGAACTTTAGACCAAGCTTCTTGTGAATCAATGCCAAAAGCATCTAGTGTACCAATTGCTACGACGCATAAATCGATTAATCCATCAACAACCTCTTCTGCATCAACTGGAGTTTTTGATGCGGCCGTTTTAGTTTCGTTAAGCTCTTCTTCAAGAAAGTTTAAACGAAACTGCAAATATTCTCGAAGGTGCGGTGCGTCGAAGTTTTCGATTACTTCGTGCACACCATATTTTCTGTGCATATCGCGGACGTCATCATTCCAATCTTTTGTTTTCATATTCATATATATTCTACAATGTTTTTAGATAAATGTACATACTAAAAGAAGAATTCTTGTAGATCAGCTCGAGGTTCGGCTGACCAACCAATTGCATCAAGGATAATATTGATCGGATCAAGGAATGTTTTTTCAAACTGGAGATCGTAATTAACATATCTCTGCAAGTCTAATTCTTCTGGAAGATGGCCTGGAAAGGATATAATATTTTCCTGAATTGCATTAGGTACCATAAGATAAACAAATTTTATTTTATCTCCATTTTGAATAATCTCATATTGCTTTTCTAAACCTAATGTCCTCAAACGTTTGTTGTAAAGTAAAGATCCTCTAACATGGATTGGGGTTCCTTTCTTATAAATTGTTGAGCGACTCGACCACTTACTTATATCAGATACCCCTCGAGGGAACGCGACTTCATCCGGAGATAACGACTTAAAGTGATCTTTAAACATTTTAACTGCTACTTGAGTTTTTTCCTCATCACCTGTAACAATAATTTTAAACATACTGCGCATAGCTTCTCGGCAAATCTGCGGAGTAGAAGACTTAATCGCCTCGATACCCATAATTTTGATTTTTGGTTCGGCATATTGTACACCTTCGTTGTTGTGCACATTAAGAATGTATCGCTTTTTAGCAGTCCAAATACCACGATCTGCGATGGCTTCACGTTTCATAACCATTCTGTTTGTATAGGCATTAGTCTTTTCGGCGAATTTGTCAAAGGCCTTTTCTAACATCGGTTCAATTGCTTTAGATCCAAACTCATCGAGGAATTCGATGGGGTTGTTTGGACAGAACTTATTGATAACGTCTTCAACACCGACGTAGAGCGAGTCGGTATCCATTGCAATAACACGATCTTTGTCCTCTCCAATAAACTTGCCGAGAAACGTATTAACACTCTTCTCAGCATGCTTAATGACCTCCTGGCCAGTCAAAGTGATTGCTGAGGCGATACGCAAGTCGAAGTACCTAAAATATTTATTACCCATAGCTCCATACAGCGAATTAAGTAGAATCTTAACCGCGGTTTGTAGCGTCTCCAATCTTGCAACTTGGGCAGAGGTAGCAAGGTATTCGCTACGTTTATTTTTAGAAATTGTTTCTAATTTAGTTTTTGCTTCTAACATTTCGTTTTTAACTGTAACACGCTTTGCGTACAGTTCTTCAACGATTTCGGGGATAATACCTTTCTTAGACTTACTGAAAATCGCGCCGTTTGACGCTGTTGCTCCTTCTGCACCTGGCATAGTAAGAAGAGTTTCAGGTGACATGTTGTATTGAATAATAAGGTTCGGATAGAGAGAGTTGAGGTCAAAAGACATTACCCAATTGTGCATTCCAACTTGTGGCTTTTTAACATAACCACCTGGGAATGCTTCAGTTACCTTTTCTACTGTTGGAAGAACTGCGATCTTGGAGCGCGCTAATCGGCGGAAAATAATAGAATCCCATATTGCACAAGTGCCAAGAGTGTCTTGATAGTTTACACCACCAAGATATGCCATAGTCATGACGAGAGTAATAAGGCCAAGTTTTTCTTCCATGCGCTCGATAAGTTCAACATCTTTTATGTTATAATCTACGAACATTTGGAAGTCAGCATCATAGAGATCACGCAAGGAACCGATCTCAGAATAGTCTAACTTCTTTTCTCCAAGGACAACACTCGAAATATGATTAAGCGAGTATGATTCTTGGTTACCATATGTGTACGCGAACTTCTTAAATAGCTCCATGTAGTCCAAGTGTTGAATACCAACAATATCAAAGGTTGTTCGCACTGTTCCCTGAACGCGAATATCTCTGCGCTCGATCTTGCGCCACGGAGAGAAATTGCGTACTATATCTTCTCCTAAAAGGAAAGCCATTCGAGAGATCATGTAAGGTATATCAAAGAAGCGAGTATTCCAACCAGTGATAACATCTGGTGTGTTTTCAGGTGAAGCCCAATATTCGATGAAAGCTTCTAGCATTGACTTCTCATCAGTGAATTGACGATATTCAATTTTCAGATGCTTAAGTTGCGTGATTGATTCATCGTAGGGTTTTAGGCCCCACACACGATATGTGTCATCTTTAGAACTCTTATAAGCAATCGTGAGGATCTCGTTAATTGGGTTGTCAATCTCAGGGAAGCCATCTCCAAATGATGTTTCAATATCTAAAGAGGCAATGTCGATTAATCGACGGTCATAAGGAACTTCATTAGGAAACTGCCCTTGGATAAATGCCGGGATATGACGGGCATTGCCGTATAGCTTAAATTCAGGAACACCACGGTAAGTTTTTTCGAACTCTCGATGATCCGACATCGAGGTGAACTGCAGTGGTTCAACAGGGACACCATCGAGAGACTTCCATGGTGGATTGGCCTTTTTAGATTTTAAGTAGAGCGTAGGCTTGTACTTAATGCGATGTGAAATTTTCTTACCAGTATCGTCGTATCCGCGGTAAAGTAAGTTGTTTGCGAGTCTTTCGACACTTGTGTAAAATCCACCTAGAAGCATGTCAGTATTATACCAAACCTGGGAAGGAAGTAAATAACATAATTGGTGTTTTTCACACTTAAAAACGAAGCCCCTTAGAACGGATTCTAAGGGGCTATAGTCTGTTCAGGGCCCCTCCTAAACGAGGAGGGCTTTACCCGGAAAAGTGATTAAGTTTTATTTTTGTTAATTATAAACCTTTTAGGTTTTTTCTCTTCAGGAATTCTTTTTTCTAAATATATAGATAGAATTCCATCCACAAGAGTAACCTCTTCTAATTCAATGTATTCACCGACAGTGAATGTTTTATTAAACTTACGTGTTGCAATTCCTTTATGAATATATTCTTTATCACCATTTAGATCAACACCTTTAGATGCTACGGTAATAACATTTTCATTTTGTTCAACAAATAAATCTTTCTCGTTGAACCCTGCAACTGCAATTGCAATTTCAAATCGGTCAGCATTGTGCTTCACTACATTGTGAGGTGGATAACCAGATTGTTGTGTATTTAGTTTTTCGATTCTATCAAACATAGAATCGAAACCGACAGTCCAGGATTGGCCTGGCCATGTGTTTGTATTTGTCATTTTCTCCTGTTAAGCGAGTTAATATTGTTGAGCTCCTTTCAGACGCTCGATCGAGTGGTCACTTTAACCACTCAAAAGTTATTTATACGTTTTTACGTTTCCAATTGAATATTTTGATTCAAGATTCCAATCTTTTTTATCTCGATGTGAGATTATTTTAATAGCACGTAAGGTCGTTATAGGTAGTGCAGCCGAAGGCATTACTAATTCAAGTAAACCCCAATCAGAAAGCAACGTAGTAATTGTATTTCTTCGGGCCAGGTCATCCTCAGTGAAATTAGAGGGTTTCCCATCAAGTAGGAAAAGTTCTTTAAAATGAACAATAAAGTAACGGCCTTGTTTATGCAGAATGTGACAACTTTGGTAGAGAGTATTATGTTCCTTCTTCGAAGATACACCCACGCGCGTTAAAGTTTCTTTAATCTTTAGAAAGTCGTCCGGTTCTTCAAGTCGTACTTCAAGCATAGAAGTAGGTGTCCATTCTACAATATTTTCATCCATAGAACTATTTATAGAATTATAACCTTTAGCATACTCACTTACTTACTTTTCCAATCCCTATACGAATCTACGTGCTCGGGAATTGTTTTATCTTTGAGATGCGGCTCAGATCCGACGTTCCAAAACAAAACATCTTTAGCTGGATTATTGTTTGCATAATCAAGTGCTGGGGA
>Ga0209816_1000437_pt1 | contig 33255 bp, 51 predicted proteins | sample CoawatmetaG01DNA_FD_187509 | JGI IMG/M metagenome (GOLD analysis project Ga0209816, IMG submission 187509) | Marine microbial communities from the West Antarctic Peninsula - Coastal water metaG017-DNA (SPAdes) (version 2) | ecosystem: Environmental > Aquatic > Marine > Coastal ...
CTTCTAAAGAAGAAGAGATACAAGTAAAGAACAAAGCAAAAGTTGAGTTACTATCTGCATATGCACCATTTAAAGTTGCACAAAGATACTTAGCTTTAATGTTTGGGCTAACTTATTTAGTATGTTTCTTTATTGTATTAATGATGACGTTATTAGGTTATGGTGATATACAAGGTATTAAGTTTATATTGTCTGATTTTTATATTGGTGAAATTATGTTAGCTATTATTGCTTTTTATTTTGGTGGTGGGTTATTTGAATCAGCTAGGAAGAAATCCTAATGGCTAGCCCTAAACCAAATAATCCTGCTTTATGGTCAAAGTCAAAAGCAGCAGCAAAGAAAAAGTTTAAAGTATATCCTAGTGCTTATGCAAATGCATGGGCATCTAAAGATTATAAAAGTAAGGGAGGTACTTGGAGTGGTAAAGATAACCGAGTAGCTTCTAAAAAAACTATTAAAAAAAGAAAAGGATAAATTATGAAAGGTGTAAAACATTATACAACTAAAGGAGTTCTCTGGACAGGAGCATCTCATAAAATGGCAAATGGTACTATGCATACTGGTAAAACTCATACAGCTTCCTCAAAGAAGTTAGTACATATGAAAGACTTATCTGTTACTGCTAAGAAAAAAGCAAAAGCTTAATGGCTAAAGAAGGATTAGGTAAATGGTTTAAAGAAGACTGGGTAGATATAAAAACAGGCAAGCCCTGTGGTCGAAGTGGTAAAAAAGATAAAAGAGGTTATCCAGCTTGTAGACCAAAGAAGGTAGCAAAAAAAATGACAACTACTGAAAAGAAAACTATGATTAAAAAGAAAACAAGCTCTGCTCGTAAAAAATGGAGTGTAACTGCTTCAGGTAAAAGAAGAAAGGTTGGATAGATGCAACTAACTCCTCATTTTTCTTTACATGAATTAATACATTCAGATACAGCAACAAGATTAGAGATAGATAATACACCTACTAAAGCAGCTAAAAACAATTTAAAGATTTTAGCAGAAGGGTTAGAGGAAGTTCGTTCTACACTTAATGGAACTCCTATTACTATATCAAGTGGATATAGATGTTTAGAACTAAATAGACTTCTAAAATCAAAAGATACTTCAGCACATGTACTTGGACTAGCAGCAGACTTTTCTTGTAATAGATATGCTACTGTTAAAGAAGTCATGGAAGTATTATCTTCTTCTTCGGTAGAATTTGACACTTTAATATTAGAATTTAACTCATGGATTCATATCTCATTTCCTAAAAAAGGAGATGCACCTAGATATAGAATATATGAAATAGACAAAAAAGGAATTAGACTATATGGCAAAGACTCCAGCATGGACTCGTAAAGAAGGTAAAAATCCTAAAGGTGGATTAAATGCTAAAGGAAGAGCTAGTGCAAAAGCACAAGGTTCTAATTTAAAAGCACCAGTTAAGTCTGGAGTTAATCCAAGAAGAGTATCATTTGCTTGTAGATTTGCAGGCATGAAAGGACCAATGAAAGATGCTAAAGGTAAGCCTACTAGAAAAGCACTGGCTTTAAAAGTATGGGGATTTGGTTCTGTAGAAGCAGCTCGAAACTTCTGTCAAAGACATAAAAAATCTTAATGACTAAAATAGAAGAAATAAGAAATGCTGCAGAAGGAGACTTACTTACATTTATAAAGTTAGTTGCTCCTCATATATTATTTGGAGCTATCCATGAAGAACTTATATCTTGGTGGAGCAGACAAGAGGCAAAAGAAAATCAATTAGTATTACTTCCTCGTGGACACATGAAGAGTAAATTAGCTGCTTATAGAACTGCTTGGTGGATAACTAAACATCCTGAGACTACAGTTCTTTATGTATCGGCTACAGCTGACTTAGCAGAGAAACAATTATATGCAATAAAACAGATAATAGATTCACCAATCTATCGTAGATACTGGGCAGATATGATTCACCCAGAAGAAGGTAAACGAGAAAAATGGGCAGTAGCTGAAATATCAGTAGACCATCCTCAACGAAAATTAGAAGGTATAAGAGATGCTACTTGTAAAGCTGTAGGTCTCACTAGTAATACTACAGGATTTCATGCAGATATTGTTGTACTTGATGATATTGTAGTACCAGGAAATGCTTATACAAATGAGGGTAGAGAAAAGGTTTCTAGTGCTTACTCTCAGTTAGCTTCTATTGAGAATCCAGGAGCACAGGAATGGGTTGTAGGAACTAGGTATCATCCTCGTGATATATACGATACAATGATTAATATGAAAGAACAACACTATGATGATGGTGGAGATTTAGAAACAGAAGAAGAAGTCTATGAACTTTTTCAAAGAGTAGTAGAAACAGATGGAGAGTTTCTTTGGGCTAAAAAGACAAGAGCAGATGGTAAAAAGTTTGGGTTTGATTCTAGAGAACTAGCTAGAATAAAAGCTAAGTATGTAGACTCTACTCAGTTCTATGCTCAGTATTATAATAACCCAAATAATACAGAGACTGCTAGAATTAAAGCAGAAAACTTTCAATACTATGAGAAGTCTGTTCTAATAAATAATGAAGGTGATTGGTACTTTAAAGATAGAAAACTTAATGTATATGCGGCTATCGATTTTGCATTCTCTTTAAGAAAAAAAGCAGATTATACTGCACTAGTAACTATAGGAGTAGACCATCAAGGTAACTTTTATATACTAGATATAGATAGATTTAAGACAGAAAGAATTGTAGACTACTATCAACATATTCTTACTGCTTGGGAAAAGTGGGGATTTAGAAAACTACGAGCAGAAACTACAGTAGCACAACAAACAATTGTTAGAGAACTAAAAGAAAGCTATCTTAAACCTAATGGAATACCTTTATCAATAGATGAATTTAGACCTACTAGGAGTCTAGGAGATAAGTTTGAAAGAGTAAGTTCTGTATTAGAACCTAAATATGATAACTTACAAGTATGGCATTATAAAGGTGGCAATTGTCAATCACTAGAAGAAGAACTAGTAATGGTTCATCCACCACATGATGATATAAAAGATGCTTTATCTAATGCAATTAATATTGCAATTATTCCTAAACAAAGAAGAGCAGGTGCATTTAGTATAGGAAAAAATATAATGACTCATTCTCGTTTTGGTGGAATGTCATATTAACACTATAAGGAAAATATAATGGCTGGAACTGTAGCACAAATTAGAGAATTATTTGAAGAAAGAAATGGTATGGCTCGTCAGCTTACTGGTTTATATAATCGATGGTGGACTCAAAGACAACCTAAAGAAGGAGAATGGAGAGAGTTAAGAAACTATTTATTTGCTACTGATACTACTAAAACTTCTAATTCTAAGTTACCTTGGAAAAATAAAACTACTGTACCTAAACTAACTCAGATTAGAGATAATCTACATGCCAATTATATGGATGCTTTATTTCCAAATGATAATTGGATGAAATGGGAAGGGTTTAATTATAAAGATTCTACAGTTAAAAAACGAAAAGCAATTGAAGCCTATCTACAAACCAAAATTAGAGAGTCAGGATTTAGAGAAACAGTTTCAGACCTTGTATTTGACTATATTGATTATGGTAATGCTTTTAGTGAAGTTACTTATGTAGATGAAAAACATATAGATTCTTTTACTGAAGAAGAAGTTTCAACATATAGAGGTCCTAAATTAAGAAGAATTTCTCCATTTGATATTATATTTAACCCAACAGCAGCTACTTTTGCTGAAACTCCTAAGTTTACAAGGTATGTTAAAACTTTAGGAGAACTTAAAAAAGATATGGAACAAAGACCTGATTTAAACTATGATAAATCTATGTTTAAAAAAGCAACAGAGTTTCGTAAAACTATTAGTTCTTTCAGAATAGAAGATGTTAATAAAGCTGAAGCCTTCTTAGTAGATGGTTTTGGTTCATTGCAAGAATATTATCAATCTGGAATGGTAGAAATTATAGAATTTGAAGGTGATATATATGATGAAGTTAATGATAAACTATTAGAAAAAAGAATTATAACAATTATTGATAGAAGTTATGTTATTAGGAATGACCCAAATCCTTCTTACTTGGGTAGAGATAATAAACACCATGTAGGATGGAGAAGCAGACCTGATAACTTATATGCCATGGGTCCGCTAGATAACCTAGTAGGTATGCAGTATCGTGTAGACCATCTAGAAAATCTTAAAGCAGACGCTTTAGACTTAACAATACATCCACCATTAAAAATTAAGGGTGATGTAGAACCTTTTGAATGGCATCCAGAAGCAACTATACATATTCCAGAAGATGGAGATGTAACTATGATGCCTCCTAATCCTGCAGCTTTCCAAGTAAATAATGAAATACAAGTGTTATTAAATCAAATGGAAGAGATGGCAGGAGCTCCAAGAGAAGCTATGGGTATTCGTTCTCCTGGTGAAAAGACTGCTTTTGAAGTTCAATCATTACAGAATGCAGCAGGTAGAATTTTCCAACACAAAGTTAATAGATTTGAAATAGAATTTTTAGAACCTATTCTTAATACAATGTTAGAGTTTTCTAAGAGAAATATGGATGTAGCTGAAGTTGCTAGAACTATGGATGATGACTTAGGTGTAGCAGACTTTATATCAATTACTAAAGATGACATAACAGCTAGAGGTAAATTAAGACCTATTGGAGCAAGACACTACGCTGCTAGAGCACAGCTTATCCAGAACATGATGGGTTTATTTAATAGTCCTATGGGACAAATGATAGCTCCTCATATTTCTGCTAAGAGACTAGCAGGTATGGTAGAAGAATATATGGGCTTTGAACAGTATCAATTTATTAAAGATAATGCTGCAATATTTGAACAAGCAGAAACTGCTAAGTTACAGCAACAAGTGCAACAGTCAATGCAAGCAGAGCAATCTGCTCCAGGAATGGAAGAGCAAATGCTTATGCAACAAGAGCAAGCTTTACAAGGAAATCCTCAAGAAGCTATGGGAGGTAATCCTGAAGATATGCCTCCTGAAGAAATCTAAGATATTCCTTGACTTTTCAAGAAAAGTATGCTATAATAGTAGTATTATTAACTAAGTAAGTTATTATTTAATAGTATTTTTAATTAAAGAAAGTAATATTAACTATGGATTTAAAATCAGAAAAGGCTCAGAGTCTGACCAAGAAACAAGTCTTTGAAGAACTGAATAAGTATTTTAAAGAACAGATTGAATTGTCACAAAGAAAATGTATGGATGAAGAAAATTTTACTAATCCTTCATGGTCTGAACAACAAGCTTTCAATCTTGGACTACAAAAAGCGTTTACTAAAGTTTTAAATCTTATACCTGACCCAGGAGATAAGAAATGAGTGAAGAAACAAATAACGAAGTAGTTCAAGAAACAACCGAACAACCTGTAGTGCAGAGTACCAACGAAGCAACACAGAAAGATACTCCACCTAAAGCATTTGAAATTCCGACAGAGGCTCAAGAGTTTGTAGGTGAAGGTAAAAAGTACAGGAGTCCTGAAGATGCTCTTAAAGCAGTTCCTCATGCACAACAACATATTCAAACTTTAGAGTCTGAATTAGCTGAAGTAAAAGAAGAACTAACTAAGCGGAAAACAGCTCAAGAACTTTTAGATGAAATAAAGTCTGGTACACAACCAGTTGAGAATACCACTCAGAGTGTTGATGTTAATCAAGATACCTTAGAACAACTAGTTCAAAGTACTATAGACAAGAGAGAGAATGCTCAAAGTGCTAGAGCCAATGCTAAAATAGTTGCTGAAAAGTTTACTATGAAGTTTGGAGCTAATGCTGAAAGTGCTTATAATCAAATTGCTATAGAAAGTGGATTAGATGTTCAACAATTACATAATTTGGCTGCAACTTCTCCAAATGCTGTACTAAAACTAGCAGGACTAACAGATGTTAAAGTAGCGACAACTACTACTACACCTGGTTCTGTAAATACTCAAGCTTTATCTGCTACTCCTTCTGATAGTAATTTATCAGCTAGAGTACCAATAGGTGCAAGTACTAAAGATTTAGTTAGAGCATGGAAAAATGCAGGTCAAAAAGTAAATTCATAAACTCGTAATATAAGGAGACTTAAATGTCGCAATTAACTAGCAATACTACAGCCTTTATTGAGGCTCAACAGTATTCTCAGTTTATTCTTGATAACTTACATGACTTCCTTCTTCCAGAAGGTATGTATCGTGATGTATCTGACTTTGGTTCAGGCACAACATTAAACATTAAAACAGTTGGTACAGTTACTCTTCAAGATGCAGCTGAAGATACACCACTAAACTTTACAAACATTGATACAGGTACAATTAACCTAGCAATTACTGATTACATTGGTGATGCTTGGAAAGTATCTGATGACCTTCGTGAAGATGGTTCTCAAGTTGATACTCTAATGGCTATGAGAGCTATGGAATCAACACGAGCTCTTGGTGAAAACCATGAAACTCGTTTGCTAGCAACAGCAGACGCTGCTCAATCTAAAGCAGGTGGTACACCAGGTCTTAATTTAATTAATAATAGACCACATCGATGGGTAGGTTCTGCTGCAGGGAATGCTCGAACAGTTAGACTTCAAGATTTTATATCTATGAAACTAGCTTTTGATAAAGCAAATGCACCTGCAGGTGGACGAATTGCTATCGTTGACCCAGTTGTTGAGGCTACTTTAAACAGCCTTACTAACTTAGTGTCAGTAGATAGTAACCCTCACTTTGAAGGTATAGTAACAGAAGGATTTGCTCGTGACCATAAATTCGTTAAGAATGTATTTGGTTGGGATATATATACTTCTAACTTTCTACCTACATTGACTGCAACTGAAGCTATTAATGCTTCTGGTTATGGTCTTACATCTGAAACAGCAGCTATTGGCGATAAAGTCAATGTATTTATGTGTGTTGCTGATGATTCATGTAAACCTGTAATGCATGCTTGGAGACGAGCTCCTGCTACAGAAGGTTGGAGAGCCGAAGAAGAAAGAGCTGATAAATATCAAGTTACTTCTAGATTCGGATTTGGTGCACAAAGAGTTGATACTCTTGGTGTGATTCTTACACATCCTACGAACTATTAAGGAGAACTATATGGGATTTGAAATCGGAACAAAAAGAGGCGTAGCCAACCATTATGGTCCTCGAGGTACTGATGGTCAGTATGGTGGGCAAGACAACTCAGTTGGTAAAATAAAAGAAGCTAGTTGGACATTTGATTATAATAAATTACCGCTGTATACTGCAAGTAATTTAGAAATGCAACTTCCAGCTAATACAACAGTTTTACATGCTCATCTACGAACTTTAGTAGCAGGAGCAGCTGGCTCATCTACAGCCTTCAATATTGGTTTAACGACTACTGCAGGTGTAGTTGTTGACCTTGATGGACTTGGAGCAGCAGCTCAGTTTACTAATGCTGTTATTACTACTAAGGGAACTCGTACAGCAGGTGCAGGTGCTTTAATAGGTAAAACTATTGGAGCAGCAGCATGTGAAGTAACAGTTGCTACTGTTGGTGGAGCTTTAACAGCAGGAGAGTTTGAATTAGTTGTAGCTTATCAATATAATAAGTAAATAACTAAGTAATACCCTGAGATGAGGGTACTCTTTCACGGGAGTACCTTCTCTCACCTAATTTAATACAAGGAAATAAAATGACAATTCAACATAAATTAATTACTGGCACTGACTTGCATGAGCCCAAAGGTGTGGCTGCTGCTGCTGCCAATAAAGTTTATGTTGCTAATGGTTCAGCTTCAGGAGCTTGGTCAACACTGACTACAAGCACTATGGCTTTACCCAAAGGAAAATTCTATTTTTATAATATAGCTTCTCCTTACACTTTAGCACATAGTAGTTCTACTGCTAAAGTAGCACCAACAACAATAGCTTCTGGACTAGGTAGTCTAGTTACTGAAGCAACATCAGCAAGACTAACATATACTGGTAGTCTTACAACAGTAGTTAATCTTAATTTTGATGTATCTTTAAAACAAGCTGCAGGAGCAGATAGAGAGATAACATTTGCAGTACATAGAAATGGAACTGTTATAGCTGGTTCTCAAGTATTAGCAACTTGTGTTACAAGCGATGTAACTCAAGCTTCAGGTTCATGTTTTTATAACGCTGCTACTAATGACTACTTTGAAATCTATGCTCACAATACAGGAGCAAATGGTGATATGATATTTCAAAAAGTAGGTTTAACATTAACTGCTACATAGGATAAATTATGGCTAAAATGACACTACTTGAAATGACCCAAGACATCTTATCTGACATGGATTCAGATGAGGTAAATTCTATTGCTACTACTTCTGAGTCTTTACAAATAGCACAAATAATTAAAACAGCATATTATAACATTATTGATGGAAGAGACTTTCCTTTCTTATATGAAATGTTTAGAATGTTTACAAGTGGTACAACAGATAGACCTACTCATATGAATCTACCAGATACAGTTATAGATTTAAAATGGATTAAGTATAATTGTCGTTTAACAGATACAGCTAAAAATCATTATAAAAAAATAGTTTATAAGTCTCCAGAAGAGTTTATGGAACTAGTAGATAGTAGAGATAGTAAGTCTGCCAATGTTAAAGTTGTAATAGATTCTGCTAGATATGGAACAAGTACAGGAATTAGTTTAAATATACTTAATAACAAACCACCTCAATGTTTTACTTCTTTTGACGATGAGTCTTTAGTATTTGATTCTTATCTAGCTACTCTAGAAAATAATCTACAAAATAGTCAGACACAATGTTGGGGAAAGAAGTCAATACCTTTTACCATGGAAGATAGCTTTACTCCTGAACTACCTGTTCAGATGTTTAGTTACTTACTTAGTGAAGCAAAGTCTACTTGTTTTTTAACTTTAAAACAAATGGCTAATCAGAAAGCTGAACAAACATCTAACTCACAAAAAAGAAGAATGAGTCAAGATGCTTGGAGGCTTAAAAATGGGATTTCATATCCTAACTACGGGAGGAAACCTAATTTATCTGGGTTTAAAAAATACTAATGAGCCAACTTACAAGTAATACACCAGCGTTTATTAACAAAGAACAGTATGGGAAAAAACCTAAGTATAAAAAAAAGAAAGTAAAGATAGAAACATTTGCAGAACTTCGTAAACCTAAACAATATAATACATAACAGGAGCACTTAACATGGCACTAACAGCAGCGGAAAAAAGAAAGAAAATGCAAGAAGTAAAGAAAAAACTAGCAGATAAACGAGCAAAAGCTAATGTAAATCCTAGACTCAGAGCTAAAAACGTAGAAGCTAATAGAAATAAAAGAAAAGTAGCTTATCAAGAAAAATTAGCAAAGAAAAAAACTGGAGTTTCAGGTACTAAAGTAAATACAAATAAAGGTAAGATGTCTGCTAATGATAAAGTAGGACCTTCTCATTTAGGTCGTAGTAATCCTCAAAAGAAAAAGTCTACTGCAGATAAAACTTCAGTAGTAAACAAAGCAACTACAGGACAGCAGTCTGAGAAGACAGCACCTAATATGAGTAGAAGTACTAAAAAAATAGGTTCAGTAGCTAAAGGTAATGAAACTTATAATAAAGGACCTGCAATGCTTAAATCTAAAGAAGATAAAAAGAAATCTGCTGCAAGATTAAAAGCAGGTAAAAAAACAGTAAAAGCAAAACCTCGTTATAGAGCAAGAGCTACAATGACAGGGTTTGGACGATAAATATGGAAGAATTTAAAACACCAGGAGGTAAGACTTTAGTGCCTTACTTATGTCCTCAATCAGCTCATGTAAAGATTAAATTAGTAGAGGGAGGTATCTTACCTGAAGTTCTTTCAGGTATCTTTACTTCTCTTTCTTTAGGTACAGAAGCTATTAGAACTTATCTATTAGTAAATAAAGAAGAACAAACTAAAAAGGAAAATGAAAAAGTAGAAAAAAAAGCGTTTGTAAAATCTTTATCTAATAACGAGGAAAAATAGTGGCTGTAAAAAAAGAACAAATCTTTAACACTTTTGTTAAAGGATTAGTTACAGAAGCAAGTGCTCTTACTTTTCCTGAAAACTCTTCTGTTGATGAAGAAAACTTTGTACTAAATAGAGATGGCTCTAGGTCTAGACGACTAGGGCTTGACTATGAAGAACTACATACATTGACCTCTACTGGTTTTACATCAGCTCAATTAAGAGATGGTAAGCAATCCTTTCATACATGGCAAGCACCTGCAGGAGATACTACTGTATCTATAGGTGTAGTTAGAGTTAATAATAAGCTTTGGTTTATGAATATGCTTACTGCTAACCCTAGTAGTAATCTACTTAATAGTGGAAGTCCTTTAACACTAGGTTCTTTAAATAATGCTGATATAGAAACTACTGCAATTAATAATAAACTAATTATAGTATCAAAAGATTTAGCAAAACCTGTAGTATTATCTTATGACAAGTCTTCTAAAGCTGTAAGTTCTTCTGATATTACAATAGAAATTAGAGATATTTATGGAGTAAATGATGGACTTCTTGATAATATTAGACCTGTTACTTTAACTCAAACTCATAAATATAATTTAAGAAATCAAGGTTGGAACGAAAGTATTGTTACTGGTAGTAGTTCATATCCAGATGCTTTACTTTATACAAAACAAGAGTTAGGAGTTTTTCCAAGTAACGCTGATGTTTGGACATTAGGAAAGAAAAGTAATCCTTCTGGAGATGACTATGAAAAGTATGACCCTGATACTTTAGAAAAAAACTCTACTTCAATCTTCCCTGTTTCAAGAGGCTCTTTTATTATAGATGCTTTTAATCGTGGAAATGCTAGGATGGGATTATCAGATGCTACTGGGCTTCCTACTGACCAAGAAACAGGAGCTATTTCTAGTGTTGCTTCTTATGCACAAAGACTTTTCTATTCTGGTATTACCTCAAATGTAAGTGGAGCAGACTCAAAGTCTCCTAATTATTCAGGATATGTTTTCTTTTCTAAAGTTATTACATCAGATAATGACTTTGGTAAGTGTCATCAAGAGGCAGACCCAACTGACCCAAGTATTAATGACCTAATAGATTCAGATGGTGGTTCTATACAAATACCAGAAGCTACAAGAATTATAAAAATTGTAGCATCGCAATCATCATTAATTGTATTTGCAGAAAATGGTGTATGGGAAATCTATGGAGACACTGGTGGATTCGTTGCTACTTCATTCCAAGCAAGTAAAATATCTACAAATGGTATTTTAAATGGAGACTCTGTTGTTAATGTCAATGGTCAATTTATTTACTGGTCTAAAGCAGGAATATATGCTTTATCTTCAGATGCTATAGCAGGTCGATATAAAGCAGAATCAATCTCTTTAACATCTATACAATCTTTATTCTTAGCTATACCTGATGTAGGTAAAAATAACTGTAAAGGTTTTTATGATGAAAAAGAAAATAGAGTAAGATGGTTATATAATGATACAGCTAATTACTCAGCAGTCAATTTTATTAATAAATATAATAAAGAATTAATTCTTGACTTATCTTTACAGGCTTGGTATAAAAATAGTATAACTGATTTAGCATTAGCAAGTCCTTATGTCTGTGACTATATTGAAGTTCCAGGATATGCTATAGCTAATGCAGATGTTAGTGTAGAAGCAGGAGCACAAGATGTTATTATTACAACATCAGGTAGTGCAAATCCTGTAGTTATAACAGAAAAAGTAGAGACTAGTCGTAGTTCTTTATTTAGTTTTCTAACTATTGTAGGAACTTCTTTTACAATTTCTAAATATAATAGTAGAAGATTCTTAGAATGGTATTCTAAAGATACTACAGGAATTAACTATTCAAGCTTTTTAATTACAGGCTATGAATTATTTAAAGATATAATGAGAGATAAACAGATACCTTATATTTTCTTTTATTTTAATAAAACAGAAGATGGGTTTACAGCAGCAGGTTCAGGAGCAGGAGCTCATTTTATTTTAAACAATGAATCTTCATGTAGAGTACAAGCTCAATGGAATTGGGCTAATTCTTTAGCTAGTGGTCGATGGGGTCTTGAGTTTCAAGCTTATAGATTATCAAGACTATATATTCCAACAGGAGCTACAGATACTTTTGATACTGGTGAAGCTGTTATTGTTACAAAAAATAAGTTAAGAGGCACAGGAAAAACGCTTAGTCTACTGATTAAGTCAGACCAAGGTAAGGATATGAAAATTCTAGGATGGGCTTTATCTGCAACAGCTAATGATGTGGTGTAATGAAACAAGATAAATATGATGAGCTTCTTTATGAAGAGCCTAATGGTTTTATAGGATTAACTTGGAATAAAGAACTTAATGTTTATATGATGCACTTAGACTGTGATGTTTGGAGTAAAACAGAATTTAAAAGATACTTAAAAATATTTAAAAGAGTTTGTATAGAGTTAAGAGAAAGAGGAATTACAGAAGTATATGGATTAGCAAAAGATAAGAAAGCTATAAAGTTTAATAAGATGTTTGGAGCAACTACTACTGGACATTTAGTACAAGATGAAACTGGTAGTTTAAATGCATTAATAAAAATGGAGACCTAATATGAGTTCAGTCGTAAGTGCAGTAACGACAGCAGCAACAGCATTTTCAGCAGCAGTTCCTGGATGGGGTACTATAGCTTCTTTAGCATTACAAGGCTATAGTATGATGAAAGAAAGAAAAGCAGGAAAGAAAGCAGCTAATTCTGAAAGAGACAGGGCAGCTGTTCAAGCTAAACAACAACAAGACCAACAAAAGTATAGTCAAGTCCAAGCTCAAAGAGCTAGGGTAGCAGAACAAAGAAAAGCTAGAATAGCTCATGGAGCAATCTTAGCACAAGGAGGTAGTTCTGGTTTAGGTATGACAGGTTCTTCTAGTTTAACAGGAGCTATTGGTTCAGTTAGTTCTCAGATGGGTCTTAATGTTGGTAATATTAATGTTGGACAAGGCTTTGCTGAAGGTCAGACACAACAAAATATACAACAAGGAAACCTACAATCACAAACTTCTTTAGCACAAGCAGAAGCAAGTGGATGGGCTTCTATGGGAAATGCTTTTAGTAATCTATCTACTAACTTTGGTAATCCTTTTGATACTGGAGTAAAAACAAGTGGTAACAGTAGTTCTGGGACAAAATCCTACGCTACTTCATCAGCAAATTACTAATAAGGAATTTAAATGCCGTTAGACTTAACTTCATTACCAGAACAACAACCTGTATTAAAACCAGGAATGCTTCCTGAAAAAGCGAAAGAACAAGCTTTTTATACAGGAGCTCTTGGTCCTATTGATAATGCAGAAGAAACTTATGATACTACTCTAGAGAATCTTATGTCTCAAGGAGAGGATGCAGCACATAATAATGCTATGGAAAAGTTTGCAAAAGAACAAGACATAGAAGTTAAGAGTGTTGTAGCAGGAATAATAGAAGATGATACATTAGATAAAGGATTTAAAGCACAAATTTTAAGAAACTATACTAATACTGGATTTATAGAAAAAGACATTAAAAAGAAATATGCAGTAACTTTAGCTGCCTCTGATAATAGTGAGACACTTATTGAACAAGAAGCACAAGAAGAAACTGTAGATGACTTAAATAATGAACTAGCTATAGCAGCAATAGAAAGAGAAGAGGAAGATAAATCTAATTTTTTTGAAAAAACAGGTGGTGAAATTGTTTCTGCTTTTGGATTAGTTACTGCTATTGTAGGTGGTACTGTAGACTTTACTTTTAAAACAGCAGAAGTAGTTTCTCAAATGAGAAAACATGGAAGTGTTTTAGATTGGGATGCTGTTTCCAGTGCCTCTGGAGATGCAGAAGAAGGGTTCTTAAAGTCTGCAAGTCAAGTATCTATAGAACCTCTTGCTAAATTTCTTGGTCTTGATGATGAAATGGATGACTCATATCTTAATGCAGGACTAGGAAAATTAGGAGCAGGTTTTGAATGGATAGCAGAAAAAATAGCTGAGAAACAAATCTTTGGTATTAAAACAAAAGAAGAAGCTTTATATGCTGTAGAAGCTTTAGGTTTTATTATACCTGCAGGACTTTATGCTAAGAGTGCTTTAAAGAGAATGGGTAAGACTAAGCCTGATTCTCCAGCAGATATTACTGATAAAGCTAATCCTAAGACAGGAGCTGCTGTTGCTAAAGATACATTAATAGAAAAAGATGGTAAGTTAGCTGATGCTACAGGTACTAAAAAAGAAACTATTATAGCTGAAAAAGTATTGCCTGACCCAGACTCTCCCGACTATCCAGTAAGAAATGATGTTATTGCTGATATTAATGAAAAATTAGAGGTAGCTACTAAAGATTTTACTAAAAGAGATATTCATATTATGGAAACTATGTTTGATGATAATCTAGTTAAAAAAGAATTTAGAATAGATGATTTAAACAGAAGAATAAATGTAGCTAAAGATACTAATTTATATTATAATCAAGCAACTTCTAAAATTAATATGACAGGAAATATTCTTGAAGGTAAGATGGTATTTACTCAAGGAGCTAATTATGCTTTTACAACTAAAAAAAATATGATGCATCAAGCAAGACAGCTTCAAGATAAAATAAAAGATGTTAAAAAAACAGATATAGACCAAGCAAAAAAAGCAGGACTTAATGTAGAAGACGGACAGTTTAACTTAAATGCAGCTACTAAAAATATAAGACAAAACGAAATAGTAATTAGAGATTTAAAAACTAAAACTACAATGACTCTAGATGAATTTGACAAAACTACTTTTAAAAAAGGTAAGTATCAAATAGAGTATAACTTTAAAAAGAAGTATGATTTACTTGGTGATGAGATGCTTGGAGAAAGTTTCTTTAATAAAAATATAGGTCTAGGTAAAATAGGTAATGCTCTAAATAGAAGTGCTTTAGGAGAATATTTATTTGGTACAGGATTTACTGCAAAGTGGTTTGAAAAAGCTAGGGCAGACTTAGCTCCTAAATCAAACAGAATTTCTAATGAAATTACAAAAGAGTTTAATGACCTTACAATTAAAAATAAAGATATAAGAAAAGAAACTGGAGCTGTTATTGAGTTAATGGAAACTATAGATGTTGATGGTGTTATAGGTAAAGATGTATTATCCAAGTCTGAATTAATAGAAAATTTTCCTAACTTATCTTCAAAACAAATTAATAATCTTGATGAAATTCAACAAGCTTATAGAACAGGGCAAGATACTTTATTTGAAATCACTAACATTGGTGAAAAACAAAGAATGATGTCAAATGGTTTTGAAAAAGGTGTCTATGTTAATGGTGAATATAAAGGAGCAGTTTCAAAAGCTCTGAATGAAGAAGCTATTAAAAAACAAATAAACAGTATGAAGGAAGGGGAAAACTTTAAAGTTTATGATTCTGAAGCAGGAAAGTTTGTTAAGTATGACCCTGAAGGTGGATATAAAATTGTTAGGACAGATAAAAATTCAAACTTAGCTAATAAAGCAGTAGATGGGGTAGAGAGCTCTGACTATGTTATATTAGGTAAAAACATGGAGATAGATTTATTACCTGAAAGAGTTTTAAATAAAATACCTGGACATAGTTATAAAAATTATAGGGCTAATTTTTTTGTTAGAGTAGTACCAAGAAATCTAACTCATAATGGTAAAGTAATTACAGGTACTCAACTTTTAGATTTTAAACAAACTCGTGGTGCAGCTACTACTAGATATGATGCTGAAGCTTTAGTAAGACAATTAGAAAGTGACCTTGGAAAAGAATATATTGTCTTACCCATTGAACAACCTAATCTAAAAAATATTACTGATTTTACAGCAGAATATAAAAGTGTAGAAAATAATTTTATGAATGCTACTTCTAGAAAAAATATTAAAACTATGGATGGAGACCCAGTTCTTGTAGACCCTAAAAAAGCTTTTAATGAATCAGCAAGAAATATTACAAGAACAGGTACAGCAAGTCAATTTGATAATGCTTATAAAGCAGCTTTTATAAGAGACTTTGGTCCAGTATTAAAAGGAGGTAAATTTCCTGATAGTATTGACGATATTAAAGCAGACTTTACTAAAGGAGTACCAACTGACAAACTTAATCAAATGATAAAAGAGGCTAAAAATTTATATACAAGACAGTCTCACTTTCAACGAAGTACAGTAAATTCTGTAGATAATTTTGTTCAAAGAAGTCTACATAATGTAGCAGATATAATGGAAAAAGCTATTAAGATTCCTGGATTAACATCAACAGGTAAAGCATCTTCTAGACTAACTAGAGATGTTGCTAACTTTGGTGCTACAGGTATGTCTAGTGCAGCTAAAAGAGTAGCTTCTTTAGCTTATATTACATATCAAGTACCTTTAAGACACTTTATAATACAGCCTATGATGTTTTATGAACAAGCTATTATCTTTCCTAAAACTTTTGCAATGACAATGAAGAAGACTCCTATTCATGTAGTTAATTTATTAGATTCTAATCCTACATTAAATGGTATGGGTACAAAAATGAAAAATATGTTACCTAAAAAACAGAGAGCAGAATTTGATAGAGAGTTAGCTGTAATGAAAAAAGAAGGTATACTAGAGTCTATTGACCAGAACTTAGCAGTATCTGAAACTGTTAATGGTGGTATTAAAGTTCTTGACCCTAGTTATAATCGTTTGGGTAAAGCAGGAGAAGTTATTATAAATCCTGCACAAAAAACTACAGGTTTTGTAAATAGATATGGTTTTGCTACAGGTGAATTAGCAAATAGGGTAGGTCTATGGTTACAGAATAAAGAAAGATGGATAGCTAATCCTAAGAATAAAGGTAAACGATGGGATGACCCTCGTAATGTTAAAGAAATTAGTTTTGAAGCTTGGAAACAATCTGGTGCTATGACATCAGCAGGAGCTTTACAATTCCAAAGGCTTCCTTTATTTTCTTTCTTAACACAGTTCCAATCTATTAACATGAAAGGTTTTATGAATGTACTACAAGATAGTGCAACTAATCTAACCAGAGCTGATAGAGTTAAGCTTACTGCTAACAGAATTTTAATGCATGGAGTAGAGTATGGTCTTCCTTTAGGAGGAGGTAAAATGTTATATGATTACCTTGCAAACCATGAAGATTCTACTGTACATCCTTATGCAGAAGCAACTCGTGAAGGTTATATGGATAGATTTAATAATATGATATTAAGTAGTATTGCAGGTGAGGAAACAAATGTAACTTTTTCTCAAGCTTCCTCTATTAATGCAACTAACGCTTATGCTGATATTATAGGTGAAATGATGAATATAGCTAGATTTATGAAAGGAGATGATGCTGAAGCTCCAGGTATTCCTGGTGTACAAGCTATAGGAAATATAGGTACAAAACTAAAAGCTGCTTTAACAATCTTTAAAACTAAACCATTAACTTTAGAAACTGCTACAGAGGCTATGAGAACCCTTTCAACAGCAACTTCTGCAGGTAATAATATAGATAAAGGAATAATGTATTATAACTTAAATGAAATTATATCTAAGAATGGTACTAGAAAAGGTATACCTATTACTGGAGTAGAGGCTGTAATACAAGGTCTTACAGGTATGAAAACAAGACCTGAGATAGACCAGTGGAATATAAAAGAACAAATGAGAAATATTGATGCTAGAGTATCAGACCAAATAACAAGAATAGATGAAGACCTTTATGCTGCTACAAAATATGATAGAGAATATCCTGATAGAATGGATGAGAAAGGTATGAATGCCTATATGAAATACTTAAATAACTATATGTCTGTATTAATTCAAACAGGTAGTTATACTCAAAGTCAAGCTGATAGGATTATGGATGGTATAATATCTAAACAAAACGCTAGATTTAAACTTGGTGAAACAGAAAATATAATGGGATGGATATTAAGGCAGTCCCCAGATACTAAAGGACTAGGAGAAATCCTTTCAAGAATGGAGAGACATCCTGACCCAAATGTAAGAGATGCATCACTATTAATACAAGGGAAACCTACTAAACAACTTTCAGAGGAAACAGAATAATGGCAGCTCCACAATTCGGTGTAAAAGCAACAGACTTAGGTAGAAGTAATTTTCAAGGCACTGTACAAGCAGGAGTTGTAGATAAATCTAAAGCTATGGAAAAAGAAGCAGATATGACTGCTCTAGCTAAAGGAACAGAATTAGGTATTAATACCTATCAAGATTATGATAAATCACAAGTATTAGGAGATGTTGCTAAAGATATAGGTGGAGTTATTACTGACCAACAAGATAGAAGTTTAGCAGGTCAACAAGCCCTTGAAGGTGCTATTGTTCAAGGAGCTGATGAGGTAGCTATCATGCAGTCTGAGGCAGGATATGATGGTACTTATCCTACAGTATTAAATCAACAGCTTACAGATGACTCTTTAGGTATTCAAAATGCTATAGCAACAAAGACTGAAAAGCTTACTAATGCTAGACAACAAGGTATAATGGGAGACCTAGAGCTTCAAGAAAGACTAGGTAAGATAACTCGTGAAGCTATTGCAGCTAACCCTGCTTATGCTGCTGAAATTATGGGACATGTTTCTGCTGTTTCTAGTATGAATAATTTAACTGCAAGAGTTGCTGCAGATGTTAAGTCAATTAGCGATGCAAAAGATTCTTCTGATGCTAGAGATAAAGAAGTTAGAACAAATGCTTATAAGATTGGAATATTTCCTGAAGATGAAAAATATAACAAAGATGGTAAAATTAACTATGATTTATTAGAAAAAGATATGTCAGAAAAGTTTACAGAAAAGCGTGCTTATGCTAGTATGAAATTAGAAAATGATACTAATACTCAAACAGAAATAAAAGATGTTAAGCTTTTAATAGAGCAAAAACAACCAATATTAATGAATCAAATGATTACAAATGAATTAACTGACTTTGTAACGGACCTAGAAAAAAACACAACAATGGAGCCTTCAAAAAAAATAAGAGCTTTAAACACTAAGGTTAGAGAATTAAATTTTGAAGTTTCTGAATGGTATGTTGGTTCAGGAGTAAATCCTAATGCTCCAGAGTTAAAAGTTTTTGAAGATGCAAGAAAAACTCAAATGGCTCAAATAGAAACTACTTCTATAGGGACAATTGATAAAACTCTTGATTCAAATGCATCTGCAAACTTAAAAAAACTTAATGATAGTACAGCCTACAATACTCTTGTAAATATGCATCCAGGACTTGGAATATTACTACAATTTCAAGACCTTGATTTTTCTAATTTGGCAGGAGGAGCTGCTTTAAGATTTAAAGTTGATTCACAAGTTATAAAAATTATAGGAGATGGTTTAGACCCAAGTACTTATTTATCTCCAAAAACAAATCAAAAGAATCAAGATATGTTATCTCCAATTCCCTTAAAGAATGGTAAAAAAACTTCAGGACTAGGTCTAGCAACTAATGCTGCATTAAAACAATACTTGTCTCCTAATCAATATAATTCATCTAATGAATTAAATGAAAGACTAGAATCTTGGACTAACCTTATTTCAGGAAGTTCTGAGAATACAAATCCTTCAGTAGCTGAACTTATTTCTACTCTGTCTTCTCCAGAAATGGGTCAAGGAATGGATGCTATTACAGACCCAAGTCTTATTTCTAAATTAGACTCACAAATTAATAGCTACAAACCTATTCTTAAAAATGGTTTAGATGCTTTTAAAACAAAATTTCCTGATGCTAAACTACAAATTAGAGAAAGAGATGGAATGCTATTTATTCCAAATGTAGATAACAAGTATCTTCCTTTTATGCAAAATAATTTAAGGAGTATAAATGATGCAGCTCGTGCTCACTATAATGTTAATAAGCTCCCTCCTAATGGCAAAAATGCAAGTGCATTCTATGCCGACATCCTTGGAGAACCCGACCCAAAAAAAGCACCGAGCCAGTAGTTTCTAACGAAGTTACTGGCAACGAACAACCTACTATCATTGACAAAATAGCAATAGTAGAGTCATCAGATACACATATGACAGATGGTAAGCTTACTGAGTCTCCTAAAGGTGCTCTAGGTAAGTATCAAATCATGCCAGAAACAGCTAAAAAACCTGGATATGGTGTTACTCCTATAGCTGATTTAACAAAAGCCTCTGAAGAAGAGCATAAAGTTTTTGCTGAGAGTTACTACCAAGCTATGCTAAAAGAGTTTGATGGAGACCAAGAGAAGGCTTTAGCTGCATACAATGGAGGTGCAGGAACAGTTAAAAAAGCTATTAAGAAAGACCCTGATAACTGGGTAGCTTTTCTTCCTAAAGAGTCTAGAGAGTACATTACTAAGGTACAAACAGCCTAATGTTAGCAGAGGGAATGTTTATATTAACAGTCTCTTTATCAGGAAATTATAATGACTTAGAGTTTGTTGGCTATTTTAATGATTGTAAAACTGCTATGATATACCATAAAGAAAACTGTAGTCAATATAAAGCAGCAAGTTGCTTACTAAAAGAGTATAGCAATATGCCAAGTAATCATATAGAACCTAGTCCATTTGATTTTGATACTATTAGAGAAGCTCAATCTTGTGGTTTTGTAGGTGTACAGGATAAAGATGTATTTTTAGACTAAAAAAAAAGGACATGAGTGAGGGCTCATATCCTTTCTAAAAGTCTCCTCTGAGGTTAAGGTACTTTTACAACACTAACTGGTATTTCTTTTTTCTGAGAGTACTTTATACCATACTCAGTACCCTTACTCTGAGTATTCCAAATAGCTAAAACTCTATCTGCATTATTTATCATTTGTTTTGTCCTAACAAAAAAGTATTTACTATTAAACTTTGCTGTTGGGTCTATTAAATGATAAGGAATAAACTCTACAATATCTATTCCTCTAGCCTCTGCAAACTTTTTAGATAAAGGGTCAACTCCTTTTGCATTACCTATTAAAAAAGTTATAGGTTGTCCTGTATAAGATGATATAAACTTATCTATAATTGGAAAGATTACCTCTGCTTTATCTAAACTACGACTTCCAATTATACAAATCTTCATTCTAACTCCTCTAAATAGTATGCTATTTGTATTCTAAGAAATAATAAATCAATTAAAACATACCCTACTTTAGCTTCATCTTCATTAGGTAAAATAACAAGTTGTTCATAAAACTCAACTCCTAACTGACATCCTATTATTGGTTGAAAAGTTACATTCATAATTAAGCTCCTACAAGTGAAAAAAGAAAGCCAAGTAGTATTAAAACTAAGACTACATAATATACTGCATTCATATTTCGCATCCTCCTGCAGCAGAACAAGCAAGTGTCTGTGCACCAATAGTGTTATCATCTTCTTCTATAAAAGTTTCCCAATCAATCTTTTGAGGAGTCTTTTTAAGAAGAGCCTCATACTCTTGTTTAGTACAATCTTGATAAGGAGCTTGTACATAACTATGGTCTGAGTGAGGCAAGAATGATATACCACTTATCTCATCAAAGTATTTCCATACCCAAGCACCTACTTCCATCCACTCATTATCCTTAACAGATATAGTTACTGAAGGTTTATGCTCACAAAAATGTCTTTGGTATATTAACCAGTTCTCTAACTGTTCTATAGCTGTCATATCATTCCTAGTAACTGCTCCTTTAGGAGCTCTCATAGGAAAACTAAACACAGCAGTAGACTCAGGTCTATATTGCTCATCCTCTACTTGTACACCTTTATCTTTTAAGAAGTCATAGATAGGGTCTTTCTTATCCATACGAATTGTTCTTATATAGTAATCATTGTGCCTTGCATGGATGCCTGAAGCAGAATCGACAAGTTGGCTGACAGTGCCACTAGGTTTAACACAAGTAATAGAAGCAGAGACAGGTACATCAAGAATTTTAGCATACTTTTCATTAGTTTTACGAGCAACATTTCTTAGCCTCTCTAACATTTTAGGGTCAGGTTTACTTGTAATCTTAGCATCCATGATACCTGTTAATGATACTCCAAGAAGTCTTTCCTCGGATGTGTTTTGTTTCCATTCTTGTGATAAGAACTTAAAGTCTGTTAAAGTACTTTGAATAGTCCCTAGTATTGTAGCAAGTACAATTTTCTTTGTTAGTGTAGCTTCAGTATCTGTATTTCTTACAACAACCTCAGAAAGGTTACAGAATTGTTTATCACGAAGAATAATTTCACTACATGGATTAGTACCATAGTTTAATGTAGAGTCTCTTCCTTGCTTACCTGCTTGTGTTTGTGCAGCAACTCTATTAAAGATACCTCGTTCACCAGACTTAGACTTAACTAGAGACAACCATTCATCCATGTATGTTTCCATGTCAGGTTTTTCTGTATAAGCTACAGAATTATTTGCTAATCCTCTCCATGCAAAATCATTGTACCATGCACCTGTTTTAGCATCTCTCATTCGTTTATCTGTAAGATTAGATAGTGAGATGAGGGCAGACCTTCTAACTCCACCAACAACTACTATCTCACCTACCATACACATAATATCATGTACTTCTATTGAGGTAAGCTTACGACCTTTAGCAGTCTTAAATATTTCTATACAGAAAGTAAAAAGTCTTTTTAAAGGCTCTGGACCACTAGCCCGACCACCAAAAGTCTTTAGTCTAGCTCCTGAAGGTCTAACTTTACTATAGTCAAATGTAGGTATATCACCTTCCCATAAACTAGATAACAGTTTCTTAAACGCTTTAGCCCAACCTAGCTTACTGTCTTCTACCATAATAACATCATCACATATATCTAGAGCTTCTGGTATCTCAGGTAAATGAGTTATCTCTTGTCGTTCACATGAGAATCCTACACCTGTACCATTCATTAATATATATAGAGCTTCTGAAAAAGCTCGTTTATTATTAACAGCCAAATAACTGCAATTGTAAGCACTAATGTTATCTCTTTCACAAGCCTCTCCTGCTGTCATCATAAGTCTCATTGATGGCATAATATCCTGTTTAAGAACTGCTTCTTTAATTGATGCTATATCTTTTTTTAGTACTGGTGTTTTCTCTTCTAAGTAAGTTATTAAACGCTGTACTGTTTCTTCCCAAGTTTCTCTTCTCTGTTGGTCAGGCATAAATCTTGCATAACGGCTCTGAGCAATCACTGCTTGATATACTGTTGGTAAATTATTCTTCGTCATAAATCTCATACTCCTCATTAAGGTTATCTACTTCTCTTAAAAGTTTATCAAAGTTATCTTCAATCTTATCTTGAAATTTTTCTATTAATTCTATAGAATCTATTTCAAGAAGCTCCAGTAACTCAGTTTCTTCTATCTTTTGGAGCTCTTCACAAACTTCTCGAAAGGTTAAATTTCTAATTGACATAGTACTCTTTCCTAATGCACATATACTTATCCCATCCATCGGTACTTGGATAAGACTCTTTAGCATATGCAATGGCACTTTCACATGAAGTGAACGACCCTGCATAGACAGGAGTAGCCGAGAATGGCTCTCCTGCTAATCCTATTAACAAAATAAACTCTAACATTATAACTCCTTTTCATATATAAGATTCATTGCTAAATAATTAATAGCACCTAAGATTTCTCTTTCATACCATAAGTAGTTAGTATCTTCTCTGTTTGCTACAGCTTCCATAATTTTCTTCTGTGCTTGTCCAGTTAAGAAACCACTACCATGTACCTTGGCAAGTCCTACCCAAGGCTGTTTAGTAAATTCATCTCCATTACCATGCCTCTCATCTCCCTTACCCTTAGTTGCTTGTTCAAGGGCAAGTTCAAAGATTCTTTCTAGTGGATGTTTTCCTTCTATCATAATAGTATTATACCTTATATTGATTAAAAAGTCAAGTTAAATTGCTTTTATAAAGCTATCTTTTTTTAGTTCTTTTGAAGCCTTGTTACTCTTACTCCACTTACCACAGTCAATACACTGATAACGCTGATAAGAGTTTGCACCTACTATACTAAAGCCTCTTCTTTGAAGATGTGTTCCTCCACATGATGGACATACATGACCATGTGAATGAGTATTATGATTAAAGGGTGTTACTAACCAACCTTGTAGTTTGAGGTAAACTTCTTCTGTTAGCTTAACATCATTAATATTATACTTCTTCATTAGCTTCCATGACTTCTTATCTTTAGCCATGCAATTACTCCACAGAGGCATACCCTCGTGAGAGGTTTTCTGACCGACTCCTAATTCTCCTGCAACATAGTCAAGCTTATTACTAACGAATCTAAACTTACTACGAGCTGTCTGTAGTAAATCAATATCCTTATAAGGGCTAGGAGGAGGTAGCTTGTGTAATAGAAACTCTCTATTAAGAGTTGGCATATCAAATCGTTTACCATTATAAGTAATAATTGCATCTGCCTCGTCTACTAGCTTATGTATCTTTTTAATCATCTCTTTAGGAGAAGACTCTAAGATGCTAGCAAAGTGAACCTTCCTATCTCCTACCCATTTCGCAGCCCAACATAGTATTGTAGAACTTTCAATCAATTGATTAATACTTATGTTTTGTTGCCATAGTCCCCAGTGCATTCCTATATTTGGCGAGGTCTCTATATCAAGTACTAAAATTTTTGCACTCATTTTATCATCTCCATATATTGTTTAATCCAATCTTTCCTAAAGTCTAACCAAAGAAAACCTTCTTTAGTAGCCCACATTCCATATGTAGTTTTACTTCGTTTAGTTATCTTATTATCAGGATTCATGAATAAGAATATTATCGTAATTCTTGGATGCATGTCTTTAAACCAAACCATTTTCTGTCTAGTAGCTAAGTCTAGCTTACCTTTAGCTTCTATGTATACACCTTGGGCAACCTTAAAGTCTGGCGTGTACTTACGCTCCTTCGCAGGTTGCCTATATGGTATTGCATCGGGTTCATATTTAACTCTTGGAATATGTTTTTTAAGTATTTTCCAAGCCTTCTTTTCAAGTCCTGACTTAAATATAGGCATTAAATATATCTCCAAAGTTTTCTTCTAAGCTTCTTTTTATCCATAGAACTCTAGCATTCATGAGGAACTCTTCATCATTGCCATACAGTTTTCTCACTTTGTCAAACATATCTCTCTCATTTGTTAGTCCTGCAAGAGCTGTCTTTGCTTTTGCTTTACCTAATCCAGGAATACCCTTTATATTATCTGAAGGGTCGCCTGTAATACATTGAGCATAGAATAACTTCATACCTTCTTCATAAGTTTGGTCTATCCATGTATCAGGTTTCTCCCAATTCTTACCACTAATAGCCCATTGAAAATGTTTTCCTGGAATCATTAGTAAGTCTTTATCAAGAGAACAAATGATAGTGTCATCTGTTTGATTCATACCTAGTGAGTCATCTGCTTCTAAACCTTCAGGAGCTATCTCTGCTCCCATCTGGTTTATGGCATAGTCTCTACAGTCCTGTAAATATATAGGTTTAGGTGCTGTCCTATTCGCTTTATATTCAGGGTATATAGTTTTTCTGAAGTTCTTAGCTCCTGTTAAATAAGCTTTATACTCTGTTGCTTTAGCTTTTTCTAAAATGCTATCCATTAGCTCATTCATACGATATATAGCAATACCTGCTCCATCATTCTCTGCACTAGCAGAACAACGGAAACAAACTAAATCCATATCAATAAGAGCTAACATTATAGAGGGACATCCTCACCAAAGTCAAGGTCAGTATTTTCATCCCCTTGTGCTTGAGCTCCAGTTAATACATAAGCTTCATACTTCTGAGCTAAAGTAATGACAGCATCAGAAGGAGACTCAGTTAAGTCTTTAGTTCCCTTAATATTTAAGGTAGCTATTGCATTACTTAAAGAAGACTGACGAATAATATAGTTCTGTGTCTTAGCTCTTTCATCAGAGGTCGGATAGTTACTACCTGTTACTCGTGTAGTCGTACTTGCTCCTCCAACTCTTGGTGCAGTATTAGTTGGTGAAGGAGATGTCTGTGCTTCTCCATCAGCTAAAATACCAATCCATTGCCAATACCCTGCATCATCTTTCTGAGTATTAACATTGATTGAATCACCTTTCTTCCAACTACCTGCTTGTTTAAATACATCAGGGTTAGCAAAAGACATTAGCTTCTTAGACGAAGTTTGACCATTATCTCCCTTATAAGTTATTTCTACAGACTGGTAAGACCTACCATTTTTGGCTGTATGTGTTGCTTGTTCTCCTACATCTATAATATTAATTTGCATGTATTGTCTCCATATTTCCCCATGAATTTCCTACTTCACACTCTACTCTCATGGGTAGGTTAAAATCAACTCCAAACAATTTCTTGAAGTTATCAGGAACATCATTGAAACACTTATCAACAATGTTTACTAAGTCATTAGTATAACACACTTTAGGGTCAAAGTCAACTATTATTGAATCATGTACTGTATTCACTAATTGTATTCCTTTCTTTCCTTTAAGTCTATTTCGTAATGACACTCTTGCTATTGCCATTAGGTCAGCACCTAGCCCTTGTACTGGATAATTCAATATCTTTGTACGAGGATATTTAACCCTATCAAACTTAACTTCAGGTTCAAAGTGATAGATACGACCTGTTGGCATTATTAACTTCTGTTCTCGTTTTGCTTTAAATTGTATTTCTTCGTGCCACTTGTATAGTCTTTGATACTTATTATAAAAAGCATCTATAACATCTTGCCAAAAAGACTCATTACCAATGTCTCTAAAGTCAGGGTCATGTGCATAAGAATATGCTGAACCTCCATAGATTAATCGGAATACAAAAGTCTTGGCAATCAATCTAGAAGGCAACTTAAATCTTTTTTGATTCTCAGAATGCATATCAACTTCTCGTAGTATCTCATCAATAGCTACTTTATCTTGAGATAGATAGGTAGCACCAATCCACTCTAACTGCTTTGCATCTGCTTGTAGTAGCATTACACCTCTCCATATCTAGTTGTAAACAGTCCTTTAATTTCTCCATCAAAGTTTTGTAGGTTAGGCTTACTACTACTTAATCTACCTGTTCTAGCAACACATTGATTTAACTGTCCATATATTATACCATGTTTCCAGTTCATGTCAAGGATTAATTTAGGTAATCCTAAATAGTATGTACCCATTCTTTTATTTAGTGCCGACCTAGTTAATAAAATACTTATAACTTCTTTAGCTACCTTACCTCCTTTAAGAGTTTTTAATGTTCTCTCATCAGTAGAGTAGTAACCTTCTTTTGCTAGTTGAGACTTAGCTATAGGTTTGCAAAGTTGTGAGTATTGTTTTTCTCTGACAGACCATTTTAATTTCGGTTGTCCTTTTTTCTCACCTGTTTTATAGAATCCATCATCGACTTGAACCCTGTAACTAATAGTACCACCATAAAGAAGAACGCTGATATGGTCATTGCTATTAGGGTTAAAGGTATCAAGAGAATGGAATGTATACAATCTTTTATCGAGTTTAGCAATCTGCTCCTCCAATTCTGCACCTAGAGTTTCACTCCAAGTTTGGTTAAAAAGTAGTCCATTAAATTCCATTTCTTGCAAACCTAATAGGTCTTGATTATGTAAGCTAATCAATCTTGTTAGCAACGGGTTGTCTGCTAACTCTTCTTTCTGTTTAAGCATTACTTTTTCTGTTAGTTCTAAGTCTTTTTGTAAGTACTCCTCTAAAGTATCTCTTGGTACATCAGGAGTATCGATACCATTCTTCCAGTAGTTTTCTGATACAAGGTCTAACTTCTTTTCAAATCCGTAAAGCTCACAAGTTCTATTAAGGCTTGGGTAAGTATCTTTCTGACCACTCAACATAAACTGAGTTAGTTGACAATCCCAAATCTTTTTATCACTAAACTTAATACCATATCTAGCTAACCAATGTAGGTCAAACTTAATATTAAATCCTACAAGAACATCATGGTCATCTATAATCTCTTGAATCTTTTTTAAGTTATCTCCAAATGGCTCATCTCCATATTCAATATCGAATAGTCCATGTCCAAGGAGTCCTACCATTACTAACTTATTAGTTTCATCAAAAGGATTACCCTTGTTAGATATAGTAGTTTCAACATCTAATACAAGGTAGCTCATTAGTGAGACTCCTTTTCAGACCAGTTTACATAAAGCTCTGTCTCACAATCAGGACAAACAAAATGGCTCATAACGATAGAGCTATTAGCTTCCTCATCTGTGTCATGGTCGCCACTCCAATTCATTTTAGCATTACATCTAGGACACCTCATATTTTCTCTCTCCTTTATTTTTCCATGTAACCATTCTTGCTCAGTAATTACCATTACTTTTTCTCCTTCTTACAAGCACCAGTTAAGTTATACTTCCCAGGATTTGGTAGCATACTACACCACCATTTAGCCTTATCCCATATTATAGCATCTTTACCACATACATGGCAAGTCCTTTTTTTAGATGTCTTCATAACGAGCTACCTCTGGTCGAATTAAGACTTGAGAATTCCCATGTCTTAGGTCAGGTAATGTATCAGCATCACCTAACAGTTTATTTTTACAGATATTAAAGTACCTAATCCTAGAAGTATTATCTGTTTCTTTACCAATACCTAGAATCCAATCTGCTTCTCCTTGCTTACCTGTCTTAGAGCCATCTACATCGTCCATAGTAAGGAATAGCTTACCCTCTCCTGTACCTCCTGCCTGACTTACAGCAATCACTGGAGCATACTTCTTAGCTATCTCTCTTGCCCACTGATATATAGCTTTTAGTTCTAAGTCATTCCTATCAGCTTTAAATCCTTTAACCTTATCTATCTGGTCAATAATGATTAGAGCAGGTTTATCTTCTTTTAGTATTGCATCTATACGATTTGCTCTAGATGAATCCTCATAGTCATATATCTTAATTCTCTTACCACCAAGTGCCTCAAACTTAGCTTGATTTTCCTCTACATTAGTAAATAGTTCATCTGTTTTTAGTCCTAGCATTGCTTGATAACATCTGATAGCAACTTTGTTACCTTGCTCTTCGTTATTAAACCAAACAATATTACCCTCAGTTTGTTGAATCATTTGAGTTACCTCACTAGCTAAGAAGGTAGTCTTACCTGTCTCAGGTCTAGCAAAGATAAATCCAAAGTCTCCTTTCCTTAGAGAACCTAATGATTGATTCAACCATTTAAGTCTCCATCGAAGCCCTTGAGTAGCTACTTGTGATTGATATAAGTCTGCTAATGACATATCAACAACTGCTGACTCATCAATCTCAATAGAAGCTTGGTCAAACTCTGCATATATCTTATGTAAGTCATCTAAAGAAGCCGTACCTTCCTCAACATCTAGAGAAATTCTAGCTATGTCTCCTGCAAGAGACCTCTTTCTATGCTCATCTAAGAGTTCTATAACTGCATCAGAGTTAGTTATCTCTGTTTTAAAGACAGTATCTATAAGAGTAGACACTTCCTTTCTCTCTTGTTCTTTTAAGAGATAGTTACTGTTATAACTTAAATCTAGTTCTTCCTTAGTAATAAGTTCTTTGTCATCATACTTGTTATAGTAAGAATGTATAGTGTTAAATATTTTATATATATTAGAGTAATTAATCTTTATATAATCTAACTTAACATACTTATAATATCTTTCATAAGACTCTCTACTAAGGCAGAATGTCTTAATTATCTGTGTTTCAATCAATAGTATTCTCCTTAAAAATCATTAGATAAAATTATAAAAATAAAACTAACTTAAATAACTCTAAATCATAACGAATATTTTATCATAAATAAATTCGTATGTCAATAGATTTTTGATTAATTTTACTTATCATTCTTTTTCTGTAAGAACTTTCTAATCTCTTCTTTAGAGTATTCTTTGGGGTCATCTTCTGTAACAATTACTCTAGAAGATAATCCTCGTTGCTTTAGCTTTCTAGATATTCGTAGGGCATTTTTCGCCTTATCTCTATCTAACCATACTGCTGAGTTACTAAACTTCTCTACTAACTGGTTCTCCATATCATAGGAAAGACTACTACCTAAAACAGGACAAGCACAGTACTCATCTCTTAACCTTGCAATCTTCATAGCAGAAATAATATCTTCTACTATTACTATAGTATCACCAGTTCCATAGATAGTCAAGGGTTTTCTTCCTAAAGACATATACTTAGGTCTCTTACTATCAAAAGTTCTAGCTTGCCAATATATTGCTGTCTGTAAAAGCACCAACATCTCGTCTTTTACATTCCATTGTATGCCATACTTATCTATCTCTTCTTGGGAGATGCCATAAGATAGCAACCATTTCATGGCTTTTCGTGGTAGTTCGCTGATATTTTCTAGCATTCTGACAGACTCCTGTTCTAATTGAGAATGAGAATCATTCCTATTTACCCTAGCCCTAAGAGAAGCAGTATCAGTTTTCTTGATATGATACTTGCAACCAAAACACCAAAGATGGTCGTCATACTCTCCTAAATTATCTTTTGAGCCACACTTTGGGCATGGTATATGTCCTAAAAATTTACTCATGGTAATCGTTACCTCCTATTAATGTTAGTTCTCTATCTAAAATTGTCTCTTTGTGGTATAATATACTATATACTGAAAAAAGTATACAACTTTATGAAAGGAATATCTTATGTGGACAACACCTCAAGCTACTGAAATGCGATTTGGGTTTGAAGTTACAATGTACGTAATGAACAAGTAACCTACCCTCTAAAAGGAATCTTCGTCATTATAAGACTCTACCTCAGAGTCGGCATGGCGAAGGTCTTCTCTCTCCAACACATCATTCTTGCTAACACTATAACAACCATTACACAGGTCTAAATAGTCTCCTGTTGTTAAATCTTTTCGTGTTGCTTCAAAATCTCCTAGCCGTTTATCACAAGCTTGACATTTCATAATGGGTCTCCTTCACTAAAGTTATAAGATTTTTTCTCTACTTCTTGGCAGTTAGTAACTCGCATATCCCCTGCTGTATCTTTCCCTTCAGTAAAAGGAAAGTTACCCTCTTCAAATCTTTCATAAACTTTTTGCATAGTCTCAGCTTTAACTTCAACTTCTCTTACTACTTGCTCTAAATAAGTTACTTTAAAAGTTTTCATTATAGATTCTCCATTAAGTCTAGTTTAGTTACTCGATAGTCGTCTCTGTTTACTTCTAATTCATCTTCAGCACATTCATCAAGATGCTCATCAAGATATGTTACAGCCTCCTCAAACGAATTAAAAGACTCAGGTATACCTACATCATCATACCAAATATTTTTCCAACCATCAACGATTGTGTATGTCTCTACTTCAAATTTACTCATCTGTTATCTCCTTTATGTCATCAGTTTGAAATCCTATTCTATCAACCTCATTAGTTAATTCATTAAAGTCCAACTTATAATCAACATCATCTTCACTTTCTGCCTCTACGATAGTCTCATAGAGAACTGTCTCACTACTATAAATCTTAAATGTTTTCATCTTCACTCTCCTCATTTAACAAAAACAGTCTACCACAAAATGTGGCAGATGTCCAGTGTTATTTTAATTATTTTCTGACAGACTAAGAAACTTAATCTCAGTTAATCTAAAGACTTCTTTTTCAAAAGCCTCCCCTTCAAGAGTACAAAACTCATCGTTCCATAATTCATCATGAATCTCTGAGTAAATGTCCATTTTTATTTCTTCATTCTCAATCATACTCATTATAAACTTCCTCCATATTCATCGTATAAAGGCTCTGAGTTAAGTTGGGCAACAATACCATTCTCCCATCTATCCTCAGAGTACTCACTATAGTCATAGGGTAGTACTTCTCCCAAATGATTGGTATAGGTCGCATTCAAGATATAGATAGCATAGCTGTCTTCTTGAGGGTCTGCTTCGTACTCAACCTCTACATCTACCTCGTACTCGTTACCCTCTTCATCTTCAGCCCAACCTATTGCATCATATGTGTCCATTAGTCTCTCCCTAAAAAGTTATCTAACTCAGTATCTTCGGCATATCTTAAAGCCTCTGCCGTAACCATACCATAGTTTAATGCTTCTGTCAAGCTATCTTCAAACATATCTTCTAATAAATCTTCATCTAATAAATATCTACTCATTTTTTTCTCCCAAAATTTATCATGTAATCATGAGACTCTTGAATTGTCTCAGTCATCTCATCATTAGTTAAGCCATAGTCTGACATAATTTTGTCAAACTTACTAGTATTTTTATAGATTCTATCCGAGGCTACTCCATAGTCTTTCATGTCAATTTCAATATTATTATGCTCAGTTAAAAACTCCATAACTTCTCGTTGCAAGTGGTTTAGATTTAAGTCGTCCCAATCCTCTACCCCTCTAGCTTCCATTCTATCAAAAAAACCCTGATACTTTCCATATCCTTCTTCGTAACTCATAACTATTCTCCTCTAAAAAGCATTATGAAGCCTGTAACTGTAAACAGTCCCACGGCTATAAGTAGTAACTCACTAAGGGCTTGGGCTACTGGGTCTCCCATACTAACTCCCACAAGCCCAAAAACTAGGCTCATGATAGACATTAAGATTGCTATTGTAAAACTGAATGTGCTCATGTTCATAATGTTACCTCCTCAATTATGCAATCGGTAAAGCCTTTTTCTAACCATTCATATCTTGTTTGTTCGGCTACTTCTCTACTAACTAAAGAATCAGTTACTTCTGTTCCTCCTACCCAAACTGTCCACCCTTTCTTACTCATGATTGTTCTCCTATAAATAAAATGTATAAAAATAGACTGTCGAATATGAAACAATTAAACCAATCACAAAACCTAACAATCTATTATTTCTGCTTTTTCTTTTACCTTCTTCTAGCCATGATTCATTTTTCATTATCTATCTCCTTGTATTGTTAATAAAACTTAACTACACGAGCATTGTTTCATAGTTAAAATAGCTTGTCAATACTTTTAAAAAAAGGGGGGGTAACACCCCCCCCTCTTAATTATGCTACTTCTTTTTCTAGTTTTAGTTCTGTTATTTCTTCTACTGTTGTTTCTTCTTGCACTTCCCAAGTTCCTCTATCATCACCTAATCTATCATCATAAATACTTTTATCTAACGCTACATTATTAGGCTCAATTTTTCCTTGTTGGTCTTTCATGTCTATAAGCCATTTTGCGTCATCTTCCGATTCTGCATTAATAAAATATGTAGCAGTAATAGTTATTACTTTTTCAACATCTAATTTAAACGCTTTCATAATAGTCCTTATATAAACAAGTGCAAAGTAGCACCATGCAGACATTATAAACATTGTTAAATTAGATTGTCAATACCTTTTATGGATTTATTTTGTTTATCATTAATTACTTAACATCTGATTAAATTTTAAGCAGTTAGTGGATAGATT
>Ga0209816_1000441_pt1 | contig 33118 bp, 52 predicted proteins | sample CoawatmetaG01DNA_FD_187509 | JGI IMG/M metagenome (GOLD analysis project Ga0209816, IMG submission 187509) | Marine microbial communities from the West Antarctic Peninsula - Coastal water metaG017-DNA (SPAdes) (version 2) | ecosystem: Environmental > Aquatic > Marine > Coastal ...
TCACCACCGTGACTAGCTACACGCTGGCGCATACCTCGGGCGAGTGGATGCGGGTTCAGGTGGTAGCGCAGGGCCAAGACAAAGCGGACAAAGGGCCATATAAAGCGGCCACCGGGGCACTGAAATACGCGCTGCGCCAGGTGTTCTTGATCCCCACGGGCGACGATCCCGAGAAGGCCCGCGCCGCCGAAGCGGAGAGCAGAAAGCAGGCGCTCGGCGTCGGGCCGAAAGGGCACACCGCGTATTGGAGAGACAGCGCCAAAGCAGTATGCACCCAGCTATCCAACGCGGGCACGAGCTACCAAGACGTGGCGGCGTGGTGCGAGCACTTGGGCAAGGGGCGCCCGAGCGGCTGGCCAGCCGAGCGCGTGGCGGCGATGGTCGCCGAAGTCATCACCCCGAACTCGGGCACGCGGCGCAAGCTTGACGCTTGGGTGGGTGCTCAGTGACCGCGCCGATCTGGCGCACCGTCACCATAGCGAGCAAGGCGGGGCCGGTGGTGCTGCGGATAGACGTGGCTGGCCAGGGCTACCGCGTGGTCGCTGCGCAGGTCTCCGGCGTGAGCGTCACCGGGCGAGATGCGGACGATGTGGGCAAGCGCTACGCAGGCGCTATCATCGCGGCGCTACATGAGGTGGGACTGTGAAGGTCACCAAGACAGAGCACGCGATCCTCTCGCGGCTACTGGAAGGCCCCGCGAACTATCGCCAGCTTGGACGAGCTGCGGGTGTGAGTCCAGACGGCGCCCGCAAGGCGGCTACCCGTCGCATACTGACTCGGCGGCCAGTTGTCGCGACCTACTGCGAACAGGGCCCGGCGAATGCCGATGTACTCCGGGTGACCGATCACGGGCGGGCGCTCTTTGTTGACGCGGTGGTGGTCGATCGCTGCGGGCGTCACCGCGTGCTCGACCTGGCCGCGCTTGGGCGTTTCGACAATCTGAGCACAGCAGACGCTGCGGCGGAGCTTGGCGTATCAGGGCAGACCGTGCGACGGGCGCGAGCTCGGCGGCGCAAGGCATGAGCGATCCCGAGGACGTGGGCTGGATCCCCGAGATCTGGGCGGAGGCGTGGGAAGTCTACAGCCGACACGGCAACCAGAAAGGAGCCATGAGGGAGCTCCGCATAGGCGCGGCGGTGCTGCGGCGACGGCTCAAGGGCTACGCGGAGGCGACCGGACAGGAGCTGCCGAGCAGGAACAGGAAGCCCCCGGCCAAGCTCTCGGCCAAGCACATCGCGGCTTGGGAGGCTTTAGAGAAGTTCAATAACTTCGAGGCGGCGGCGGCGGATCTGGGCATCCACAGGAACTCCCTGCGGCTACGGCTGGCGACCTATCGCCGGTTGACCGGGCTGGCGGTGGATGCTCGGCCAAGGCCAAAGGAGAGCAAGCGAAAGCCGCGCCCAGTGGTCACGATCGAGGAGCGCCTTGATGTGCTCTTGATCATGTTGGAGCGGGCCCAAGCTGCGGGAGACCGGCACGAGGTGGCCAAGCTCCGGGCGAGCATCGCCAGCCTTGAGCGCTGTTACTACGGCTCGGGGGTGGACCCGTGAGCGAGCCCAAGCGCTATCGGGTCCGGTGGTGCGTGCGGCAGGCGATGAACCGGCACATGCAGGCGATGGACCACGCCAGGGAGGCGGGTGACGACGCGGCATTCTACCGGGCTCGTGAAGCTCTTCATGCGCTGGAGGCGACCCACTACGGCGAGGGAACCGAGATCAGGCGGCGAAAGATTAAAGATAATGGGCCCTTTTAGTAGACATGTCTAAGCGGGCCCACTATAGTGTGTACATGCCGAGGGGAACTCGGCACTAACCAACAGGAACACAACATGAGCACCAACGACCTCATCGCAGCAGCCAAGACCGCCAACCTCTCGACTTGCATCATTCACGGTGAACTCCACATCATTGGGCGCGGTCCTGCTCTGATTAGTTTCCGCTACAACGCTATAGAGAGCGGCTGCCGCTACCTCGGCGGCTTCAATGTCAACGCCCATTACGTCGAGAGCACTGGTTGCGGTGTGAACGGTTTGGACAATGTGGCCCGGTTCGCCTTCTAAGGCAGGGCATCGCCCCATCGGCTCCGCTTCGGCGGGGCCTTTTTGGGTGAAACCTCAGAGGGAGAACACATGACAAAGCGCAGCGCAAGAAGCCCCAACGGCACCCAAAGAACCGAGTGGAAGGCACGGCTCAACGACCAAGAGCGGGCGATCATCGAGACAGCACGGGCCAAGCTCGGCGGGCTTTCTAACGGTCAGCTCCTCGTCGCGGCTTGCCGCTTGGCGCTCAAGTGATCCACGGCGGCGGCAGCTTCCACGATGTGGAGGTGGCCGGGCTGGTCTTTACCATCGAGATCACGAGCCCCGGCTATCCGGCTCGGCACCTTGAGCCCGAGGAGCCTCCTACGTGGGCGGTGTACGCCATCGACGGGCGACGGGTCAGCGATAGACACGGCACGATCTTGGAGCGCTCAGAAGAGGAGCAGATCCACGAGGCGGTCCTTGATCTGGTCTACGGCTGACCTAATCCAAGAAAGTGGGCCCGATTAGTTAGACAAGTCTAAGCGGGCCCGATAGTGGAGGGTGTCACCTCAACGGAGAACAACATGCAAAGCATCGCTACCTGGTTTGAAGACAACGGATTCAGCAGCTTGGCCGAGAGCATCGAGGACTTCGATGGTAGCTACCCCGCCGCCGAGTTCTTGGCCGATTGCCGAAGCGACCTACACCGCGCAGCCAAGCAGGATTCGGACTTTGCCCACGATCTCTACATGGTAGCAATGGGCAAGGTGGACGATCTGGCGGCGATGCTGTGAAGGTGGCGGCGCTCTACTTTTACACGGCACGCGGGTGATCTGGTCCACTTTCACAGGGATCGGCGGCCTTGATCTTGGCTTGGAGATGGCGGGATTCCCTGCGCCGTCGCTGGTGTGCGAGTGGGAGCCGTGGAACCGCGCCCTCCTTGCCCAGCACTACCCCGACGCCATTCAGCACACGGACATCCGAACCTTGGAGGCTCATCATGGCCCGCCCCCTTTCCTCATCTCCGGGGGATTCCCCTGCCAAGATATTTCCTGCGCAGGCGCCCGCGCCGGTCTTGCCGGGGCCAAGTCAGGGCTCTGGTGGGAGCTTGCCCGCGTCATCGCCGCCACCCGCCCCGAGTACATCGTGCTTGAAAACGTCGCCGCCATTCTTTCCGACAGCCAGCCCGTTGTGCCACCTCGGGCCGAGTGGCTGGGAGACCCGCCAACAGAGCCTCTTCACGGAGCATTCAGCGCAGTACTCTGGACGCTGGCCGCGCTCGGGTACGATGCAACGTGGGACTGTATACCCGCTGGTGCCCTCCGCGCCCCTCACAGGCGCGACCGGTGGTTTCTGGTGGCCTACTCCGCTTGCCCAAGACTGCGAGACGAGCAACGCGCCAAGCAGGTACAAGCGGGACAATCCCGGCTTAATCCCGGCAGTATTTGGCGGCGTGCCATCGACAGCGCAAGAGCGCAAAGCCCTTGGGCGTATCTCTCCCGAGTGGGTCGAGTTGCTTATGGGCTTCCCGATGGGGTGGACCGCCCGGCTCAACCCTGGGAGCAAGGCCAGCCCCGCACCAAGCCCCACCAAGCCTACTGGAAGCAGCGACTAAAGGGCCTGGGAAACGCCGTGGTTCCGGTGGCTGGAATGGTGCCGGGGCTGGTAGTCCGAGAGCTAATGGAGCGGCGCGGCTAAGCCTGCGCCACTTGAGCCACGGGCGCGACGGGCGCGGCCTTGGCTCGGCTGATCTCGGCTTGGATGGTAGCCAAGAGAGCGGCGCTTGCCTCGCGGGTCCGGTTCAAGGCGGCCAGGGCGGAAGCGATAGGGCAGGCGGTGGTCATTTGGGAAACCCGGCGAGGATTGGAGCGAGGCTTGTCATAACGAACGGGCCAAAGACGGCGGTCGATGCAATGACGCCCGCAGCGCAGCCAGCCAGGAACGCCTTGTTGCTCAGGAAGTCAAGCGAGCGAGCCCACAAGGCCCCGCGTGCTTCCAGTTGGGCAGTGAGCACCGTGATCAGGCTGCCATGGTTGTCCAACTTCTCGACGTGCTGGGCGTGCTCTACGGCCCGCGCCGTGATCGAGTCCTGCACCATCGTGGCGACGGCAGAGAGCGCGGTGGCCATTGCGGCGTCGGACTGAGCGCGCAGGGTTGCCACTTCCAGCTCGCGGGCGCGGATCTCGATCGTGGGCATGGTCTTAGTCCTTGCGAGCGGCGGCGATGACAGCGCGGAGCGCGGTGATAGATGCCCAGATAGCGCCGACCTCGGAGAAGGTCAGGCGGCGGTCAAGGGCGGCGGCGATCGTAACCTCCACGAGATCCCACGCGGCGTCAAGAATGGCGGGCACCTCGTCGGCGTTGATCTTGGACTCTTCCAGGCGGGCTATCATCTTCTCAATGCGGGCTTGAATCTTGGGCATGGGCACGGGGCCTCCTATGTCTGACATTCGAAGAGGGGTTCAATCACGAGCAGGTCCCAGCGCTCGGCACCATGTCGGCGACAGACAAGCAGGAGTTCGTCAAGCATGGCCTGCTCCTGCATGGTCGGGCACCCTGCGGAGCTCCCCCGGTAGTCATGCAGGTTCACCCCTTGGGCGTTGTCCCAGACCTTTGAGTTTCGCGTCCATTCGGGGATCTCGTCGCCGTCGTCGTCGCGGTGTACGAGGATAGTCCCCATCTGGCGGAGACACGGGCGCTGGTTGCCGTATTTGCCGGGCGAGTGGAAGCCAGTCATCCAGCACCGGCGGTTCAGCTTGGCCGCCGAGATGATCGCGGTCCCGTCTCGGTGGCGCTTGGCCTTGGTCAGCTCGCTGTCTGTCGGAACGGTGCGACAGGGCCACATGTTCCAGTCGCCATCCACGTCGCGCACGCACGCCCACGAGGAGAAGAACGTCGGGCGCAGAACATCGCGCACGAGCACCACGGTGGTCGGCACAAGCTCCCCGCCGAAGCCAGCGGCGACGATGTGCGCGTCAAGCTCGGCGGGTGTTGGGCGGATCATGTGGGCGCGTTGCTCCAGTCTGAACTTGACTGAACAGCCACCCAGATTGTGCTTGTCATGTTGCCCGCGACACCAGAACCGCTACTTTTGAACCAAGCGGCGATCCCGAAGTGAACGAGATCCCCCGGCGTGGCGATCTCGCGGGTGTAGCTGATCCCACCTTCGAGCACATAGGCCGGATCGTCATACTCCCAGATGCTTACATGCCCGCCGTAATGGTTGGTCGTGCCGACGGTTGGGTGCTGTAAAACTCCGGTCATGTAGGGCGAGCGGGTCTGGAGAGAAGCGCCGCCCGTGATCGTGCTGCTCTCGTGGATGGCTGCGCCTATCAGCTTTGGGTTCGAGCCCGAGGTATTCCTATAGCAGCCCACGCCCACGCCATAGGTGCCCGCTTGATTCGTGGCGGGGCGGTCCAGATAGGCCGCCATGACGCCCACGTTTTTCTCGCCCGTGCAAGTCATCCGTACATGTATGACGTTGGTGCCGCTGATCAACGTCGTGGCATCGGCCAGCCCGACGATCGTGGCCAGGTCGGCTATCGGCATGGTCTTTGAGGCGCACTCTCTTAGGTCGCCGTAGGTGTCGGGCGCATTGCACGGCCAGGTTATGAGGCCGTCGCCGTCTTGCGTAGCCGCCGAAGACAGCACCGGCCCGGCGTCCCGAGCGTCTGAAAAGTTGGTCAGGAGGAGCTTGATCCAAGTCAGCCCGCCGCTCGGTGCTGGCGCGGCGGCGGCGCCGCCTCGGGTGCCGGGTGCTGTAGGTCCGGCAAGCATTAGACCTTCTCCGATGTGCGCTCGTAGAATGCCAGGTCGTAGACGGTGCCGACGGTCGCGGAGAAGATGGCGACATACTGGCCGGGCTGCACTGGAATGAGCCCGCCCTTGTCGGCGACCAAGCTCCCGGCGGCGGTGCCGTCTTGCGCGGCGCTCAAGTTGGTGGCGGCGTCCACGCCTTCCAGCCGAACGCGGGCAAGGTTCGCACCGGGCACGATCTCCAGAAAGTAGCACCCAGCAGGGGCGCGGATCAGGTCTGGGTAGTTGGCGTTCGATGCGTCCAAGGTCAAGCCAGGGCGGAAGGTAGACCCGGCAAGAGTGATAGCATCGGTGCCCTGAAAAAAGTCGCGTGAAGCTCCGGCCATGGTGCTCTCCTTTGTCCCAACCGTAGCACTCTGCGCGCATTATCGCACGTATTGTGCCAGATACGGGGAGGCGGTGCGGGCCGTGGTCAGGACTGCGGCGTGGCTTGTTGGGTGCGCGGGACCGTCTGGAAGATGACCTCTCCCGGCCATGTGCGGCGCGGGGTCTCCATCACTTGGCACAGGATGCCCGTCCCGCCCAAGCTGGTGGAGTCCACCGATACCGTGTCACCAGGGCGCAGGCTGCTCCACAGGTTGGACACCATCGCGGAGAAGGTGCGCCGTGGTAGGGCGTTGGTCTGCGCCAAGATGAGCCCCGCACGGATCGCGGCGTTGCGGTTCTGTAGGACAGTCGAGCTGACAGGCGAGCCAGGGCGCGAGCCGTAGGCGTGAACGCTTGCACTTGCGGCGCAGAGAGCCGACTGATCAGGGCCTACGGTCACGGTCTCCGAGTAGTCGCCCAGTCCGTAGCGATACGCAAAGCGCATCACCACCGTGTTGACGATGTCCATGTCCCAAGAGATCGAGCCGGTGAAGTGCAGATCCGCGCCCTCGGTCAGCGTGCCGCGTGGCGTGCGCTCCCAGGGTACGTGGTAGCTGTACCAGATCCCCGAATCAGACTGGTGCTCTCGTAGCGGTAGCACCGGCATCAGGCGCTCGCGGATGATCTCCATCCACTCCGCCCGCCCGTCAATGTAGACGCCCAGATCCCACGCTTGGAGTTGCGCCAGCGTGGGCGCCATCGCATCCCAGTCCACGGGCAAGCCCGAGGCGAGCAGGCAATGCTCCAAGATCATGCCGCCGCCTATGATGACCTCACCCCGCCCGTTGACGGCGCCGCCGTGGACGAGGTTGGTGGTCAGGTCCGTGGTGTAGTGGTCCTTCGTGCCGTCCTCGTTCTCCCAGGATGCCCCTGTTGCGGAGCTTGTCCCATCGGTCCCGATGATGTAAGCCGCTTGCCGCCGGATCTTGGTGGTACTGCTCACCACCGTGGTGTTGTGCGGCGTGGCGGTGTAGCGGCTTGCTGCGGCGAGTTCTTGCCCGTCGTTGTAGACCACCAGATCGCTCGCGGGGAGATGGTGCCCAGTTACAAGCGCCCAGTCCGTAGCGTATGACCTTTGCCAGCGGATCAGCGGCACGCCAAAGCACCGGCCCAAGGCTATCGGCCACATCTTGTCATGTGCGCCTTGGTTGTAGTAGGCCGCGCCAGCACCTACCGCCAAGGTGCCCCGGTAGCTGTCGCGGATCGTGTAGTCCTCTCCAACCTGTAGCGACTCGCGCACCAAGTCGCGGGTGATAGTCAGCGTCAAGGATCCACCGTCGCCGATGCTCTGGCTCACGCGCGTGGCTCGGGCGTCTTGAATCAAGGTCTCGCGGGTGTCCCAGTCCGCGCCGATTGACCAGAGCGCGACCTCCACGAACATAGCCGCAGGCATTGCGCCGAAGGTGGTGCCCAGTCGCAGGTTCAGCGGGTCACCCACGACCGTGATCTGCATCGACTCCGAGCCATCCACCTCGATCGTGCGGCGTGGCGGCTCGTCAACCACGAGCCCGCCGTGGGCGGAGATGACAGACCCGCCCGCCCACTCGATGGCGGTGGGGCGCTCGGCGATCCAGAGCGTGCGATCCGGCAGGTCAAAGCGGGCAACCACGAGCACCATTAGATCACCTCTTCCAAGTTGAGAGCGGTAACGCGCACCCGTTCAAGCTCATCCTGATCCCCGTAGACGTTCACCTGCTTCACGGTGTCGCCGGTCAGCCGATAGAGCCCGCCGTTGTTGTGCATGTGCGGCGTGGCGTTGTTCAGCACTACGCCAACGACGCCGCCCGGCCCGTTGATGTATCGGTGCAGGGCCGCGACCTCTCCATGCCAGTCGCGCACGGCGATCAGGCTGGGCAGCATTGGCAGCATCATAAGCTTCTGAGGGCCACCGATGAGCGTGGGCGAGCTGTAGCCGTCGGCGGCCTTCTCCACGCGCACGGGGATCCGTGTGCCTCGGTTCCAGCCCCAAGCGGCGTCTGAACCATCACCCGCGTTCATCGAGACCTTGGCGCCCGGCAAGACATACCCGAGGCTAAAGTGCTCGTCTTCGGTGTCTTGTACGGGCACGGTGATCGCCATGTAGCGGCGCGATGAGTTGGGCAGCGCGACCCACATGCTGTCAGCATAGATCGAGACCGTGCCCACCTCGCTCGATAGGTCGGCGCCCGCGACAAAGAGGAAGGTCTCTGAGTTGTCCGTGATCTCGTAGACCGTCCCACTACCCGAAAAGTGCATAAAGTATCGGTGGCCTGGTTTGCTTGCGTACTCGTGCGGGGTCATCTCGACCGCTGGCAAGATGTCCAAGGCCACGCCGCCCAGCTCGGCGGAGTCGATCGAGGCGGTGCGAATCGTCGCGCTCACGGCGGTGCTGTAGGTGGGCGATCCCCACGAGTCAGCGGCGTTGAACTGAACCAGGGCGTCCTTGAAGTTGGTTCCGAAGAGCTGCACCATATCCGGGCGCCATAGGCCAGCGGGACCAGCGTCAAAGACCACCCGCCAGATAGTGGAGTCGTTCACGCTTTGGCACTGCTCCGAGGGGCTCGGGAACGTCCAGAGCGCCTCCTTGGGGAACGCTGAAACCTGCGTCAACGTGTAGGTGTCGCCAGCTACCGCACCCGTGCCGTAGGCTCCCACGGCCAGCCCGGCGTCCATGTACATCGCGCCCGAGTTGGACAGCGCCCGCCCGCGTGAGGTTGCGCCCGATCGGATCCCAAAGCCGTCGGTGGCCATCGCGATCCAGCGCAGGTACAAGTCGGAGTTGCCTGCTACGGATCCGCCAAAGCGGAGATCATTGCCGCTCGTGGCCCCGTCGGTGACGATCGCTTGGTCTGCTATCAGCGTGCTCCAGGCCGCCGCTACGCCATCGGCAACCTTCCGGTAGTAGATGGTGCAGAGCCCGCTTGTTGGCGCTGCATTCAGAAGCACCAGATACTCAAAGAATCCCACGAAGTCGTTGGACCCTACAGACCCGCCCGTGGTGAAGAGCATCCCGGTGGAGTCATAAGCGGCGATCTTATCCCGAGAGAAGCGCAGCTCTACCCACTGAGAACCGCCCGTTATGCTCTTCTGAACTCGCAAGCGGCATCGAGCGTTGCTGGTGTTGCCCGCGACGGCGGCGCTGTGATTGGTCACCGCTCGCACGCGCACGCCGTTGACCGCGCTCATGGCGCTGCGCCAGTTGCCGGGGGCTTGGTAGTCGCTGGCGACCGTGGGCGAGCCGGTGATCTGCCAGCCGGTGGCGGTCATTGCTACCGCAGCGCCTGCGCCCGTGTTCGTCTTGGTCCATCCAAAGCTCACCGGATCAGCAAAGGGAAGGTAGTGGTAGCCGTAGGAATCCCCGGCGTACTCGCTGTAAACTTCTTCGGAGAAGGTGCGGTTCCAGCCTCCAAGGTAGGCGGCCAAGATGTGTCCGTCGGTGCTTGACACCCCGCCGTTGGTGCGTCCCAGTAGCACCAAGCTCCCGCCCATCATGCCAGCGCTCAGTCCCTCCCATGTGTGGCCGGTGAGCACACCGCCCACGTCGAGCCCTACAACCGCCGTGCCTTGCGTTGTTTGGCCAGCCTGCACCCATAGAGCCCCGCCGTTGCTGCTGTAGTACAGGAGCGTCTGCGCGTGGTTGTCCTCCACGACCGTGGCGACCCAGAGATCCCCTTGGTCATCGGTCAGGATCGCCCGTTGCTTGTTGTCGTTGGTGTGCGAGATCTGGAGCGTGGGTATCTCAGTCCAGGCGGCGCCGTCGTCTACGTTGCCGCCAGGGCTCACCGTCTGCTGGTAGACGGCTCCGGCGTCGTCGTCAGCGTGGATCATCACAACGCCGTTGTAGACCGTTGTTCGTGGTCGGTACAGAGTTGCATTGCCAACACCCGAAGGCGTGAAGCTGATCCCGTCCGAGGTGCTGTTGTAGCAGTCCACCGCCGCATCTGCGATCTTCCCACAGATCAGCATCGCAGCCCCGCCAACCCACTCCGCGTTAAGAATGCTTGACGCATTGAGCAGACTTGCGGCGGCGTCGGACAGGATCGCCCAGGTGGCCCCGTGGTCGTCGCTGTACCACGCGGCGACGAACGACCCAGGAGCAAGGCCGTAAGAACTCAGAACGCGCCCGTAGGCGATCAGGCGGCCCGCGTCGGTGATAAGCAGACCCGGCTGGCCGCTTGGGTCTGTTAGCTCGGGAACAGGTGACACCCCGCCGCCGTGGATCACTACCTCGGCCCAGTCGTCGCGGCTGTCCGTCTTGTACCGCCAGATCAGCGCATCGGAGGGCGAGCCGTCCCGATAGGCGACAAAGCCCACGCGCCCGTTGTGGCAGGTGCGCAGGTGAGAAGGGCGCCCGTGAGACTCGGTGGCCGTGCGATAGGCTGGCCGGTCCAGATACTCGCAGAAGGGGCGATCCACCCAGCCACGCAGGAAGGTGTTTGCCTCGCCGTTGAGCTTCCAGTTGACCCGAGCGCCAGCGGTGACCGTAGGTCCGCCCGCTATGTATCCCTCTGGGTTCCCGCCGCCCTCCATCGACAGCGCCAGCGCTACGGGCACCACCTCGGGGTCTACGTGCTCCGCCCACAGTTGGAGGGTTCCCACGTTCCCAGGACCGGCGACAGGACCCAGGCGGACAGCAGACCCGCGCTCCGATGTGGCGGAGAGCACGCGGCTGGGGTCCACGAGGTGCGACGGCGGCAAGAGATAGCGGGCCATGCTTAGGCTCCCTGAAAGCTGGAGAAGAGACCGGAGATCGACCGCTGTCTCTGTAGTGTACGGGCAAGCGAACCACCACCCGAGCCCGTGGCGCTCCGTGCGATAGCGCGGGCGGCGTCCTTGAGTTCATCAGCGGCGCCGATCAGGGCATCAGCGGCGGCGGCCAGTCCCCCGTCCGTGTCTCCGCCTCCATCCCCTGCGGCGACCTCGCGGCGGCTACCTTGGGTGAAGGTCTCGCCCGTGCTGTCTTCGGAGGTGTCGATATCGGAGGCGGCGACCGATACAGCGCCAGCACCTGCGGCGGCGGCCACCGCGCCAGCGCCGAAGAGGATCGCCTTGGGCACGTTGCCCGTGGCGGCGTAGGCTATCGCCTTGGTGGTGAAGAACTGCGCGAGCTGCATCAGCAGACTACTAAACAGTTCGAGCCCTTGCTTCTTCATGGTCTCGCCAAAGCTCACGTCTTCATCTGCTACGGCCTGGCCTCCGGCGCGGGCAAGCTCCAACGCTATGTCGCCGCCTTGCTTGGCTACCGCCAGCCGTCGGGCTTGGGTCTCTTCAAGGATCCGCAGGCGCTCGTCGGCGGCTTCTTGCTCGGCTTCTGCCCAGTCCGCATATTGCTCATCGCGGAGTTCGGTGGCCCTTTTGAAGGAGTTAGCGGCCTCTTCTGCTTCCTCGTCTCGGTACTGTTTGAGGATTTGACCGATAAGGTCTTGCCGCTCTTTGAGGGCCACGACCTCCGGGTCCTCTTCGGCACCGTCCTCCTTCTTGCCTCGGTTCTTGCTTGTCCCGCCCGTGCCCGCTTCTTCAATGCTCTTGAGGATCTGCTCTGTGCCCGCGTTGATCTCCGAGATGTCATCTTTAAGGCTCTTTGCCTCTGCCTTGTTCTGGTTCATCTCCTTGAGCGATGCCGCCGCTTGGGCTCGGCTTGCAATGGCCCGCTCTTCAAACATGCGCGCGCTCAGATCCAGCAAGCCGCCCGGATCGCTGATCAGAGCCATAGCGTTCAGGATGCTGGCGTTGCTATCGAAGAGCCGAGCATTGAACCGCGCCGTTGTCGCATCAAGCCCAAGCATCAAGCCCTGGATCGAGGTGATCGAGAGCTTCACGCTTAGAAAGCCCGCGCCGATGTCGCCTACGCTCTTGACCACGAACATCAGCGAGCCCTTGAGCCAGCGCCCGGTCTCTTGGGCGATCCCTGCAACGGCCTCTTCGTTCTCCACAAGTAGGCGGTTCATCTCTCCGATCGCGGCCTTGCTTGCGTCGTAGAAGCCCGCGTCTGCAACCTGTCGCTGAAAGTCGCCCCAAGAATCTTTGAGGTTCGAGACTTGGCCGTCCAGCGTAGCGGCAAGCCGAGCCGTTCCGCCTTCGTATTCTGACAGGGTGATCAGTAGTTCCTCGCGGAACTGGCCGATCTCCATGTTCGTCGCCTTGATCCCCGTCCGCAGTTCTATCGCGGCAAGCACGCCACGCTCGCGCAGTACATCGGCGGCGCCTGCACCGCCCGCCATAGCCTTTCCAACGCTCATCGCAGCATCGCTCAGCCCAAGACCCAGAGCGGCGGATAGGTCCATCACCTTGGGCAGCACCTTCTCGGCGTCTACGCCAAAGCCTCGCAGGCTGGCCTCGGCCTCCACGATGCCCGGAAGCTCGAAGGGCGTGGTCTTGCCAATGTTGGCGAGTTCCTGCATTCGGTCTCGCGCGTCCGCAGCGCTCCCCATCAGCGTAGTTAGCCGGGTCGATAGGTTCTCAAACTGCGCGCCCTCTTCGAGCACGCCCTTAGCGAACAGACCAAGCGCACCCGCCGCACCCACCGACGCGGCAAACCCAGCCTTGAGCGCGGCCCCGGCAACGTCGCCAGCCTTGGCCGCTATGCCCTTGACCTTGCCCATCTCCTTCTTGAGTGGGCCGAGATCGGCGCCAACTTTGAATACTACGGGTTCAGCCATGGTCAGCTCTCACGGGTGCGGGGTGTGCGTCTACGGATAGGGTGCCCCGGCGTGTCCAGGCGCGGCCCAACCAGAGAGCGCGGTCAAGTTCAGGCAGGGCGGCGAACTCCGCCCAGGTGCGACACTGCGCCGCCTCCATGGCCAGAACCCGTAGCCCCAGGGCGGTCACGTCGCCGCGTCTTGCGGTGAGACGTTTCCCGCCGCTTGGGCCTGCGCGATCACTGTTAGATCGCCGTGCTGGATCGTGTTGTAGCCCTTGAGGAGCTTCATCAGGTCGCCCTCTCGGATGTTGGCGGCTACCAGTTCAGCGCGGATCGAGTCCGCTAACTGCTCCACCTCGCGGCGCTCGATCGGCATCGGCACCGGGTAGGTCTGCTCCAACTCTCCGCCCTCGGAGAGCACCTTGCCGATCATCAGAGAGATCCGATGCCCACGCCACTTGAGCACATCGGGCGCGGAGTCCTCCATGGCGACGGCTTTAGCGGGCTGGCCCACGGTGCTCACGTAGTTTACCGGGCGAGCATAGACGCGCTCAAGTTCGTCTTCCCATCCAACGACAGGGGCGACAAGTGAAAGCTCCAGGGTCTCGGATCCTCGGCTTAGGGTCACCGTAGTGGCGGCGTGTTGTGTGAATGACTTCATGTGTCCTCCCAGGACGTGCCCCAAGGGAAAGCGGCAGCACCTCCGGGCGGTCCCGGTGGGGCGCAGGTGCCACCGCAGGCGATCAAGTGACCGAGGTGAACCCGTTCTGGTGGATGCGGATCGATACGTCCACGAACAGGATCCCATCTCGCTCGACCGAGGTTCCACTGAGGTATTCGCAGTGGGTGTACTTGACGATCTGTGATCCGCCAGTCTCGCTCACGAAGGTGAGATCCAGACCAAAGAGGAACTTGCCAGCGGCGGCGGTGCTCAACAAGGCGATCGAGTTGACCGTCTCGCCCTTCATGAACTCGATGGGGGTCTGGACGGTGCTGCCCTTCCAGGACTTGGCGCCGAAGCTTAGGGTGGCGTCCATCTCGACATCATCGGTAGTGAGCACCAAGGCACCACCGGAGGGGCGGCGACCGTTGGGCTTGTAGCTGACCGATGTTCTCGGGGTGTCCAGGAAGGCGATCGTGCCGTCGAAGTCAACCAAGCTTTGAGTGATCGGGGTTCCCGTTCCGTCAAAGAGGGTCAGGGTCTTGAGTACCTTGGTGAAGGGGGCGGCGGCTGCGCCGTAGTCTACTGCGGCCATGGTGACCTCCTATGCGGTTCGGTAAGAGTCCCAGAACACGGGGGCGGATACAACGGCTCTGTCGTATCCCTCCAAGGTGCTGAGGCGTTGGTGGGTGGCGGGTCGAACAGAGCGAATCACATGCGCTCCGGGTAGATCAACGGGGGTGGGGACGGTGTAGTCCCGCATGGTGACCGACAGGATACAAAGGGCATCCCGGAGATCGTCCACCGCGTTGCTCAGGTCGTAGGCGTTGACGGCGCCGTCATCGCTCATAGATGGCCAGTAGACCGTCGCGAGGAGCAGGGCGGAGACGCGCTGGGTGCGAGTAGCAGAGAAGCCCACAACCGTCTCCGAGACCGGGGCAAAGCTCCAACGGATGAAGGCGGCGCCGTCGTGTTGGGGTTGCATCCCGAAGCGCATCGCGGGGGCACCTGCGATGGTCAGCCCCGCAGCCCATACGTATAGGCTGCCCTCGGCGTTGCGCCATCTTGCGGACGGGTCAATGCTCACGAGTTCACCGATTCAAAGAGAGGACCAAGCAGGGCGCGGATCAAGTCCTCTCCATCTTGGGTGACACGCTGTAGGGCGACCTCAACGTGGTGGCCTGCTTCCATGGTTGCCGTTCCGTATTCCACGTACTCGGCATACTCCACGGCGTTGGTGATCGTCGCGATCGTAGCCGCGCCCGCCTTCTTCACGCTGCCCTTGCCGTCGCCTGCACGGGCGCCCGATGTTGGACCGACTGCACCGAGCCCGAGGGCCTGCGAGCCAACGCTCCAGGCAGCGCGATAGCGGCCCGTGTCCACGCGGATCGGGTTGCCGAAGGCCCCTGTCGTGATGCTCACCACGATGTCGCGCATACCGTCGAAGGCGAGCTTGCGAACAACCTGATCTTGGATGCCTGGTAGCTTGGCCTCCATCTTGGAGAGCGCCCGAGCCAGGGAGGCGGTGTCGAGTTTGGCGCTAAGCATGGACCCGAACCCGCATCTTGTAGTGTGAGCTCAGGGGCGGGATCTCAACCGGGCTGACCACCTTATGCCGAGCGCCCGCGATGGTGGCGAAGCTGTCCAGGGTGGGCACCGTGCTCACGTCCGCCTGCATGATGAGCAGCCATGCGTCCCCGCTCTTGGCACCGTCTACGTCGCCCACCTCTTTGATCGAGAGGGCGGAGCGCCAGCCGGTGAAGCTGTCCGTGTCCAAGGTGCGCGACACGGCGCCCGTGGCCAGGTTGATCGTCGTTGCGCCCGTAGGCGTGGAGAAGGACACCGAGACGGGCAAGGTGCCGAGCTTGAGCAGACCGTCAATATCGGCGGTCAAGCTCGCGGCGGCCACGTCGTCCATCAGCGGTGATCTTGTCAGGTTCACAAGCCACCATCTCGGAAGTGCTCGATCTCCCAGTCCATCGGCCCGGTGCGGGTCACGGATACGGTGGGCATGTTCCCGCCGAGTATCGCCAGGGCCTCCATCAAGGCGGCGACCTGCGCCGTGTCGTCGTAAACAGTCCCTTGGACGGTGGCCCGCTTCATGCGGTAGCTCTTGGAGATCAGCAACGCGCGGAGGGCTTGGATCTGGCCGCCCACGATGGTGCTACCCACCGAGAGGAAGTAGGTGATCTCTTCATCCGTGAACACCCAAGCGCCGCCAGAACCGGTGTCACCGATGCCGAGCCGCACCTTGCCCACGTCCGTGGCCAGGTCGTATGTCGTCGCCATGTGTGCTCCGTCGTTCTCTTGTCCTCCACGGCGACCGCCGCACCGGGGAGGACAAGGGAACGGCCCACCCCGAGGGGTGAGCTGCCCAAGTCAAAGGATCAGGTGGTCGCCTTGTTGTTGCACTGCAAGCCGCGCCAGTCCACAAAGCCGCCGCCCCAGAAGTCCAAGAGCTGAACCACGATCTGGTTCTGCTTCTCGTTCTCGTAGGTGCGGAAGGCGGGACCGCCTTCCTGCTCGTAGAACTTGAGACCGGGGCTGGTGCCCTTGAGCCACCACGATGCTGCCGAGCTTGCATCGGTCAGGAACGGGTTCACGACGAGACCCAAGGTTCCAGCGTGGATGTTGATGTCGTTGTTGGCACTGCCGGGGAGGAGCTGAGAGTTCAGCAGGACCCGAGCGGTAGCCTCCATCGAAGGCGGCACGATGATGGTCTGAGCCATGTTCATGATTCGCTTGCCGCGATCGTCTACCGCGCTCGTCTGCTGCATCTCAACCTTGGCGGCGGTCAAGTTGGCAGAAGTCAAAGCGCGACCCACGCCGAAGTTTGCAAAGGTCCCGGTGCCGACTGCGATCGGGTGCGCGGCGGAGAAGCCGGGCTGGCCGTCGTAGATGAACAGAGGGTTCGGGTCAGCGTTGCCGGGGAAAGACCCGTCAAAGATGGTGTCACCTGCGGCGATGGTGGCGAGCTGTAGCTGGGAAGCCACGTACTGCTCGCGCTGGTATGCCGCGTTGCGTCCAACGCTGCGGGCCCACTCGGTGATCAGGTTCTCGATCTCGGTGCTGCTCGCGGCTTCCACCATCCGGCGATCCAGGGGCAGCTCCTTGCCGTAGCTCCGCACCTTGATCTGCCAGGTGTAGCCCTCTTCAAGGCGGTCCTGGCCGAAGCCTTCGTTGTCCATGCGCTCGTCAAGGTCGGACCCACCGATGATGGTGGTGCCCTTGGTGCCGTACATGTTCGAGGCGTCAACCGGGCGAACATCGGCCATGAGCTGGCGCACGCCAGGAATGTCCTCGTAGGCTTGGAACATAACGGGGTAGGCGCTTTGAGTGACCAGCGCGGGAATATGGGAAGCATCCATGATTGACTCCTTGGGGCGGTGCCCCGTTGACTGGCGGCAGCTTAGGCGCGCACGACGTCGCAGGTGTTGAGAGCGAGGTTGACGGAGACAACCAAGAGATCGGCGGTGGTGGTTCCGTTGATGTCGATCGAGCGGCCATCGGCGCCGATGTCGAGAGCGGTGCCGACGAGGGCCTGCGTCACGGTTCCAGCGTCAGCGGGGAAGCGGTAGATGTTGCCCTTAGAGAAGTCCATCAGCACGGACGTTCCACCATCGGCGGCGGGGCTCGCGGCGTCACCCATGGCGAAGCCTGCGACGGCCTCGGCGGCGGCGTCTACGCGGCGGTAATAGCCAGCGGTGGCGCCTGCGGTTGTGAGGGCATCGCCCTCGGTGATAGCGGCAGAGCCGTCGTCAATAAGCACGAGCACGTTCGGAACGATGCGGTGCTGTCCGTAGTTGTCAGCCATGTGGGACCTCTTGTCAAAGTGGCCCCGCAGGGCCGGTTACTTGGTTCTCGTTCTGATTAGCGCGAGCGCTTCGGGGAGGCTTAGCATCTTGTGATTCTTCATGAGCTTCTCCGCCGCGTTCTTCTCGGCTGGCGTGTGCTCCAGTTGCACCTTGGGCAGCTTGCCGCCGCCGCCGAGTGTCCCTATCGGTCCACCTGGTGCGAGGGCTCGCAGAAGCTCCACCTGTGCAAGCGTAGCGTCTGCATCGAGACCCGCAGGCACGAGCGCCCGCATAGCCTCCGGCAAAGCCTCTACCGCAGCCTTGGCCTTGGTGGATTGTGCTTCTACCCGAGCGGCTTCCTTCACCTTGTAAGCTTCAAGCTCTTGCTGGGTAGCAGTCAAGAGAGAATCCTTCTCTTGATACAGCTCTTTGAACCGGCCCTGCTCCTCGGCAGTCTTCACCCGGTCGCCCTCTTGCTTTGCCTCGATGGCTTCAAGCTTGGCGGCCAGTTCCTGCTTCTCGGCTCTCAGAGCCTTGATAGCTTCGAGGCGCCCAGCAGCAGCCGGATCGGGGGCTTGGCCTCCGCCATCTTCTCCCTCCGTTCCGTCATCGACAGAGCATAGGGTTGGACTGAAACCGTTCATCGCGCGTAGTGCAAAGATCATCGTGCCGTCCTCCATCTCCCGAGTTTGCCTGTTGGCGTCCACTTTCGTGGGTTGTGCGGCGGAGTCCCGCTGGAATGGCTACGTGCGAATCGTACCGCATTGTCCCATAATGGGCAACAAAGGAGCCCACATGGCTGCATTGTACCGAGTCGTTCCCTACTTGACCGCCTTCAGAATCGTCCGCGAGGGCGCACCGTCGGGGTCCTACCTTGAGCAGCACGCCGATCCGTCCATCGTAGCCGCACGCATGGCGGTGCTCAACGCGACCCCGCCAGCCAGCCGCGCGCCGAAGGCCAAGCCCGCCAAGGTCAACCCATCCAAGAGCAGCGCCCCGCCCGTGGCTGCACCCGTTGCCGACGCCGCGGATCTCTCGGTGCTGGATGGCTCGCTGGCCGCGCTTGCTACGGCGCTTGGTTCTGGCGCCTGCGATGATCGGCTTCAAGCCTTGCTGGATGCGGAGACCGGCGGAAAGACTCGCAAGGGCGCGGTGGCCATGATCACCAGCCGCCTTGACGAGATCTCTTAAGCGGGCAGTTCGGCCAAGCTCAGTCTCGCAAGAATTGAGCAAGCCTGGCCTCTGTCTGGCGTACTTGCTTGCTATCTGGCTTGCCTTCAAGCTGTATATAGACGTTTAGCCCGCCGCGCTTAACGACTCTCCACTCCTTGCCTTTTATCGTCAAGATCTCGCCTTCTTGGAACTTTCCACGGTGATCGTGCTGAGGAACAAGCACTTCACCTTCACCCATCTCATTGATCATACCAAAGGTATCGCGTGGCTTAATGGTGAGCGTGTCGACCGGAATATTGTATTCATCCGAAAACTTTTCGGCGATCTTACGGTCGTAACTGTAGCTTGAAAACGCCTCGGTGCCCGGAGCTACACCGGCCCGATATACGGTGATCGGCTTGTCTAAAAACTCTGCGAACGGGATCTCTTGGTCCGTGGCGATCTGATACTGTTGGTGAAAAACATTCAGCCCAGCGTTGCGCAATTCTGGGTTTGTGTCCATCTCCTCGGCAATAGTGGGTTTGTACTGTCGATCAGCGTTGCGAAGCCAACCTCTCCTAACGTTCTCTGGGAGCCCATCTACAATGGCAGCGACAGCTTCATCGCGGCTAAGCTCAACGTTGTCTTTGGGTAAGTCGGCCAGGGTCACGTTCACGTTGTTGCCGGGCAGCTCGGCCAAGCTCAGAACGCGGTTCGCGTCGGCGAATCCGCCGATGTCTACCTTGCCTTGTTCGTATAGCTTCAAGCGTGCGGGGCCAAGGATCTCCAACTGTCGCCCCTTGGACTGTCGCCCGAACCACTCGGGATAGGTCATGTTCTGCGGCAGGCTCCCATCCAGGCGCTCCCGGTCCCGACGGCTCAACCCCACGGGCAAGCCAAGCTCGGCGAAGCTCTTGGTCAGCGGAGCGTCAAAGCACCGGCAACGCGGGTGCAGGGGCGGCGTGATGTGCGGGCCGTGCTCCGGGTTCGGTAGCAGGTTCCCGCCCGGCCCATAGAGCCAGGTGACGTTGTGCAGGGGAGCGCAGACCATACACGTCCGCGTGTCCAGGGTCGCCAGCCGGGTGACGCCCTTGATCACGTCCAGGTTGGCGGCGTAGGTGTCGTGCGCCACGCTGTTGGCCACGCGCTGGATCTCCGTGCGGGCGATGTTGCTGGCTTGATTCTTGTACGCCTCGACAAAGCCCGCAGCGTTGCGGATCGCGCGGGCGGCCTTGTTCATGCTCGCGCCTTGGGCAAGCGATACGGCGACCTCTCGCTGTACCCGGTCCCGCATCTCCAGCAGTCCAACGTCTATCGCCTCGCTCCACGTCCGCACCCCGATAGGTGTCGTCAGCGCCTTGACCACCTGCACATCCGGCACGCCACCAAGCGAGGCGTGGATCGCCGTCGGCGTTGCCTTCTCCAGCGCAGCCAGCACGGCGGGGCCTTCGGCTTGGGCGGTGGTGGCCAGTTCAGCCCCGAGCCGCTCCCGCAGATCTTCACGGGCAAGCTTCACCCGGCCATCAAGCTCGCCTTGTAGCTTGGTGAGCCGCGCACGCTCTCGGCTCGGCATTAGTTCCAAGCCCTCCACGTCGCCCGCTATGGCTTCCAGTTCCTTCGTTACGTTGCCCAGCGCCTGATCATAGGCTCCGAGCATCTCCCGCACGGTAGCCGTCTCCAAGCGGAGCAGCCGCAGGCGAGCGGTGACAGCGTAGTCAGCCAGATCTTGGTTAACTGGCGGCACTATTCAGCGGGCGGCGTGAAGAACTGGGTCGCCACCAAGCCGGTCGCGTCCTCAAGCTCGGCGGCGTATTCGTCGGGGTCGTGCTCGTTTGGCACCATGCCCACCCGCTGTAGGGTCGCCACCACGTCGCGCTTCTTGATTGCTCCCAGGGTCTCCGCCTTGGTCAGCGCATCCAAGAGCGTGCCGATGTTCTGCGGCAGCACTGGCGGCGCCTGCACCTCCACCCAGTTGTCGCTTGGGTCGTAGGTCGAGCCCGTGGAGTAGGCCACGCCGATCTCCACCAGCCTCGCGAGCTCAGAGAATACGGTCCCGCGCACCTCGTCTACCTGGCCCTCAAACTGCGCCGCCCGCACCTTGAGCGCTTCACCCGATGCGCCCGCGCCAGCGCCGTGGAAGATGAACTCGGGCCGGGTGTCCTGCATCGCCGTCCGCTTGTTCTGCTTCTCCTCTCGCACCTCGCGTAGCCCGCTCATGCTGGGTTCGAGATATTCCATCGTGGCGTCGGTCGGTAGGCCGGAGGCGATCCGGCCAAGCTTGAACACGTTGGGATCTGTGACCTTGGCGCCCTTGATCACCGGGTACGGGTTGGCGTAGCGCTTTGATACGGCGTCCATCTGCGCGCTCATCGAGTCCAGACGGGCCACGGTGGCCTCCATCCCGTGCGAGCTGGGCACGCCGTGCGTAGGGTCCGAAGGCATTGGGGCCCAGAGCATCACGGCGGCGGGGATCACTCCAAGGCCATGCTCGCCACTCTTCTCCTCGTCGTGCTTCCCGTCAATCCACACGTCGATCCGTTCGGCGGTGACCCGTCGCTTGTACTGTCGCATCACGGCGGGCAGGTGCTCCCCGTGCTCGTCGGTCTCCTGCTCGGTGTAGGGCGCGACCACTTCCAGGGATAGCAGGATACTGCTCGTCTCCGCGTCGTACTCCCACGAGCACATCGAGGGATCATAGGCCACCAGCCTAACGGCGTCGGCAAAGCGAACGGTCTCCATCGGCAGCTCTCCCTGTTGGCTGATCAGGGCGGCCCATACCTTGCTCTGCTTCTTCGGCTTGCTATCGGTCCAGACCTGCTCGGCGGCGTCAAGGCGCGGCTCTCCGTCGGCGATGGCCTGGATGCTCGGCTGGCCACGGAACAACGCCGAAGCGTTCACCCGCTGGACAAAGCGGATCGAGTCGTCCTCGCGGAGTGCGATGCTCTGCGGGCTGTACTCGGCAGAGGCGTCATCTATCGCGCGAAAGATCTGGTAGACGATGTGCTCGCCTATGGTGTACGGCTCGCCATAGGCCACGCGGCGGCGGCGCTCATACTCGCTGGCCCAATCTGCCGGGGTCTCGGGCGGGCGGAGTCCCGCGCTTCCGGTCTCGTTGCGGCCCGTGATCGAGCGCTTGGGGGCGCCAGGATTAAACCAGTTGAACATGTCGGTCTCCTCGATGTGGCACATCCTACCCCGTCGAGCCCACGGGCGCGGAGTTCTTCGGGGATCGCCGCGCTATAGGCGGGCTCCTACGCTTCGAGCGTGGGTATCTCACCACCCCGCACAAGCCACACGGCCCGCTCTGTCGCATCGGGGCCGTCGTCGTGCGTGCCTCGGGGTATGTCCCGCCACTGCTCCAGGCTCTCGCGGCTGATCTCGGTGCTGAACTGGATCCAGCCGTTGGCGATCTCCGGCTGTAGCCCCACCATCCGGTTGTTCTTGTTCCCGCTGGAATGGTAGCCCTCGGGGTAGAAGTTGCCGAGCTTGCCAGCCTCTCGGCGGGCTTGCTTGTCACGGTCAAAGTCTTTGCCGTATAGCGCCTGGAAGCCGTTGTTCTCAAAGCCGAAGGTGCAGCCGGGGTAACGGTCAAAGAGCGCCCACATCCGGCGCCGGGCGGCGTCGGCGGTGTCTCGCTGCATGTCGCACCCAAGGACGTAGACGTAGCCCGCAGGATCACGAGCCACCAAGGCGATCGCGGCGAAGTCGTTCCTCTCGATCTGCTCAGAGGCTCGCGGGTCAAGCCACGCCGCCAAGGTGCAGTCTCGCAGGCGGATCTTGCGGCCCGCCCGGTTGACGATGTGTACACCGTCGAAGGTGCAGCGGGCGAAGGTGTCCGGGTCGTAGACTTGCCGCGTGGGGTCGACTGGGTTGTTCTGCTTCTCGGAGTTGAAAGACGCCGCGCCCTCCCACCACTGTGCCATCAGATCCCACAACGGCTCCCAGGCTTCCCAAAGCACTACCGCGCCCGCGTCCATGCTGGCCAGGTTGGCGTCGTAGAACGCGCGGGCCGTGTCCAGCCGCTCGGGGTCGTCAAGGTCAGCCCATAGCGTGCGGCAGATCTCCCACAGGTCCATCCGCTCGGGCCACGAGATTACCGCCTGGAACTTGTGACTACGCCACGCGGGGGCATGTAGCAGCCGCGCCAGCATTGAGTCCGCGTGCAGCACCGTGCCGACCACTTGGTAGGCGGTCGATCTGCTCCCGGCCTTCATCACGTCTTTGGTCAAGAACGCCCAAGTCTTCTCGCGCTGGGTTGGAGAGCGCACGCGGTCCGGGTGCTCGGCGTCATCGAGGAGCACCTTGGTGGGACGGATCCCCATGTACTTGGTTCCGCGAATCGTGCCGCCGAAGCTAAACGCCTTGAACCGCGTGCCCATCCCAGCCTGTCCAGGCACGCGCACGACAAAGTCGGTCTGCGTGCCGGTCATCACAAAGGGCCCGTAGACCTCGTGAAACTCCGGGTAGCTCTCCACCCCGATAAAGGCTTGGTGCAGGTCTTTGACCAGATCTTCGGCCAGGTCGTAGGTCGTGGAGATCACCGCCACGTAAACCTCGAACCCATACACCGCGTCGTGTAGCAGCTCGGCAAAGCTCCGCAGCGTAGACTTGGCGCCACCTCGCGGGGCGGCATCGGCCTCTCGGCTGGCCTGCGTGCGCTTGGACCACGGCACCTTGGGCCGGTTCAGAAAGTCGATGTGCATCCGGTTGAATGGCGCGGGGAATCGATCCGGGAAGAACGACGCGCAGAACATCGCCCGATCCGTGCGGCATCGAGTGTGCATCGCGGCGTCCACGTCCGAGGCGGCCCAGTCCTCCAGCGCGGCGAACCACTCCGCAGCGGGCAGGGCGAGCATGTGCGCCGCCTCCGGGGTGCTCTTGGTCATGGCTTGGTCTTGCTTACGCGCTCAGCAAAGCGGGCCGCCTTGCTCTTGGTGTCGTCTTGCTTTGCTTCATCCGTGCCAAGCAACGGAGCGGCAAGCGCCAGAGCCCGCGTCATGTTGATCGCCGCCTGCGTCTTGGCCGTTAGTCCAAGCTCCTCGTCAGCCCATCCAGCGTCATCTTGGAGAATGTCAGCCAGTCGCCGCTTGAGTACCGAGAGCATCCCGATCACCTGAACAGTCGCCCCACGATCGGCGGCCTCTGTCCGTTTTGTCATTTGAAGTGCGCGATAGTGGGCGTCCTTGGACAAATCACGAGCCACCCACCACCGTTTGAGCGTCCTTCTATCTGGGCTTTCCGAGTGCGCATCAGTGCGCATTCCAACCTCTACAGATTGGAAGTTCGGCACCCATGAGCCAGCGCCATCAGGAGAAGCCGTCACCCATAGCCGGGCGATGGCGTCCACCTTGGTCTTGGGCTTGTATCGGGCCATCAGGTAAACTCTACCCCACTAAGGCAAGGCTTGGGCCTTCTCACTCTTCGCCAGCGATAGCCCAGCGCAGGCTCTCGGCATCGAGCGTGCGCACGCGGTCGTGTAGAAAGTCCCGCTCCCGCTCCAGCGCCTTGAACTCTCTCCGCTGGCGAAGCTGCTTCTCGAATAGCTCATCCATCGCGGCGTCGGTCCTCTTGATCTCTCTGCGGCGCATGTCTTGACGTTGCAGCATGAGAGCCTCGTGCGCCGTCCGGGTCTGGAGTAGGACAGCCGCGTGCGCCGCCCGTGTCTTGGCGTGTCTGACCTTCTCGGCTTCGAGCTGGGCTTCCAGGTCGGCGATCTCCGCCTTGGCTTGGAGCATAAGCTGCATGTACTCAAGCGCCCCGATCACTGAGCACCCCCACGAACATAGGCCCCAAGCTCGGCATCACTCCAGACCATCGCCGAAGCAAGCGGCCCCAAGTAGAACGCGCTCGGCAGGCGGCCCGTGCTGCGCCACATCGTGACCGTGTGAACGCTGACCCCCACCATCTCGGCGAGCGTCCCGTTGCTCATGTGCAGCGCTCGCATAGCGCGAACCAGCGCCACCCCGCGCCCCTCTTCGGTTGTTCCTTCCATGTCGTCTCCCTCTTGGTTTGTAGTCTCACCCACAAAGGCCCGCCGAAGCGGAGCCGATGGGGCCGGGCCGGATGGCCTACCGGGTACGCTCTACAGCATAGAACTGGCCTTCCATTAGCCGATCCGACGGTGCAGCATCCCGGTGGAAATGCTGATTAGCGAATTTTGACCGAGTAAGATGATCGCATCCCAAATTTGTTGCGTTGAGAACCCAGTTTGATGAGCTGCATATTCAACAGTTATCTGTCCTTCTTCTGGAAGGCGCTGATTGATAGCGGCTTGAATGTACAGTGCAATGTGGCGGTTCTTCATGTTGTGCTCCGTTGCTACACATAGAGTATAGCGGGCCCACTATACAGAGGCAAGGATTAACTTGCGTTGGGTGCAAGTTAATCCAACGAGAGCCCACCATCCATCCACGCCGGGTGGTTGTCTCGCCAGTCATCCGGGCAGAACGGCGGCGGGTCCTCGGTGGCCTTAGAATCGCTCGGGGCGGGTTCAGGGGCGCGGATAGGCGGGCGGATAGCCTCGGGCGCGTTCTGGGTGTCATAGCGGGCGACGGGTGCGGTCTCTTGGGCTGGCGTGTAGCCGAGCTGCGCTTCGAGCAGGGCCAAGGCCTTCGGTGCCATCGGTGCAAGCGGGCTCGAAGGGTACGGCCAAGCCTGCATGATTAGGCGCTGCGTGCGCGGCGTCGGGTCGATAGCCCAATGAATCCCGTTGATCATCCCCTGCGCGTCGGCATTGCGGGCGAACTCCCGCGCGTTGGTGGCAGGTCCCTTCTCTTCCGGCTTCTGGTGGCCTGCGGACATAGCCGAGCGCTGGGTGGGATCGGCACAGTCACAAGCGAGGATAGACGTGCAGGCGATGCCCTTGGTGCTGGGTCTGTTGCTCTCGCTTCGGACGTAGACCACGTATCGGACAGACGAGCCCGCGCAGTAGCGGCACCCGCTCACGAGTCACCACCGGCCACAGGGAAGAGCACCACGTTGCGCCCCACTCCCTCGGGAAGTCCCTTCGGCTGTCCGGTGACCGTCTCATGGTCCGAGACTGAGCGATAGGCCGTGCGAAAGCTGGCGCGGTGCATTCCTATGTCGGCGGTCTTGAGCACCCGCCACGAAGAAGGACCGCCGAGCGCTTGGGCGGCGTGCTTTAGGCGGCGGTCGATCTCGGGATCCGCCACCCAGGACGAGCCCCTGGCCAAGTCACTCCCGAGAGCCACAGCACCACGAGAAGAGAGCAGCCGCCAGAAGGTCGCGAACCCGTCCTCGCTCAGATCGAGCTGGGTAACGGCGACACGGGGCACCATGCTGTGCAGCTTGGGAGCCGATGGCCAGAAGTCCGATCCGCTGCGGACATAGGCCGTCAAGGCCCCGGCCAGGTCATCGGGGGTCAGCTCACCCAGGACCATCAGATAGCCCCTGATCGCAGACTCTTTGTCGCCGGATAGGTGGGCAGGGATTCGCAGGCCCATGGAAAGCAGGGTCTTAAATAAGTCGATGATGTCGTTGCGTTCAAGCATTGGAGGATCCAAAGGGCAGGGGGTTAATCACGGTGCGCGGGTGCTCATCTTCACGGAAGGCATCCCAAGCGCCGGGCGGCTCGTCTTGTGGGCGCGTGCGGCCCTTGCTCTTGGTCGGGCGGCTCTTGGCTTGGCCACCGGCTACCCAGGCCAGGGCATCGTCTACCCGGCTCGCTCTGGTGAGCGCGTTGCCCCCGAGCGCATCTACCAGCGGAGCGCTACGGCTGCGCAGCCAGTCAGCACCGGGAGCGCCATAGACCCAGCGGGCCAAAGCTTCCAAGCATGGCAGCGGCTCAAGCTCTCGCCCTCGGCACTCATCGAGCAGGCGAGCCACCTTGCGCGACAGCACCTTCCCGGCTGCGCCCTTGCCCCAGTTGGCCGTGTGCCGCTTGCCCGTCGCCGCGTGGTGTAGCTCACCGCGTAGCGTGCGAAGACAGGCCAGCCCTTGCTCGGCTTCCAGGGCCTTTGGACTCTTGACCTTGGGTGCAGACACGGGTGCGGGCGCTTGCGCCCCTTGTTGTTCTCTAACCTCTACACCTCTTCTACTCTCTAAAGAAGAACGCGCGCGAGTCCCACTACTGTCCCACGACCGTCCCACAGGTGTCCCAGCGTCGCCCGGTTCCGTAGGTTCTACCTCGCTCGGGGTGTCCCGCTCCCGTCCCACTACTGTCCCACTACTGTCCCAGATCCGTCCCACGCCCTCTTTGAGCTTCCGCCCGGCGGTGCTGCGGGGCCATCCCCAGCGGGCGGCCAGGTCGCGCACGGACAGGTCATCGAGGCGGCCCGTGGCGGTCAGGACAGCAAGATCCATCTCCACCCAAAGGACAGGGGCTCGGGAGTCCAGCGACCACGGCGCAAGCGATGCACGGTCCAGCCACTCGGAGCACCGAACCTTGATGAAGGGGAGGCTCATGGCTTGGCCCTCAGTGAGGTACGCCAGCCCACATAGACCCACGTCGGGCCGTCACCGTCATCCAGCGCCTTGTCATCCTGGCCGTCTCTGTAGCCGTCGCGGTATGAAATGCGGTCTGAATCACTGAAGCTAAGACCCAGGCAAGTGTCCTCGGCCTCTCTCGCGAATCCATGCCCATAGCCTCGCGCGTACTCGGTGCTCCCATGCCACGGCCGGGAATGGTCGAATAGATACGAAGGGGCAGCAGCGCCGCAGCGCTGGATCTCGTTCATGGTGTTTCCTGTTTGGGTTCCGTTCCAGTTGGTCCCTCTTGGAGATCAAGCCAAGAGGTGCCGCTTGCGCGGCGTGACCAACAGGGAACGATGTAGCGTCCGAGGACGCCCAAGCATTGTAACACCTCCGCACGCTCGCGGGGGTGCTTTGTTGCGGACAGCGCAGGACACCCAAACGAGGAGAGCCCAGCAGGAGGGGATCTGCTGGGCTCAGGGGTGCAGCCAGGAACGGTGGCGGCGTGGCAGGATAACACGCGGCGCGGGTTCCTTTGTCGATTGGCTGTCGATTGGAGATCAGCCAAAGAGCCCAAGCCCATCTAACGTCGGCGGCACCCACTCAAGCGACGGGCGCACCGCTTCGATGTACGTCGCGTCAGGCTCGCAGACGATGGCACGGCGGGCCTCGGAGGGCGGCAGTCGGTGGCAGGCCACAGCGGCGCGCAGGGTTCCACCGTAGGGCTCCAACACCGTGTCACCAGGGCGGGAGCTTGACCGGATGAGCCGGTCGTAAAAGGCGAGAGGCTTCTGGCAGGGGTGGAGTGCGGTTTTGCAAATCCATGAATCATTTGTCCGATGGGTCTTAACTGGGCCTCCTTTGAGTTGTTCTAATGAAGTAGCAGAGAGGCTATGCCGCCAGATGCAACTTGTTGGATTCTGGAACGCTGGATCCGGGCCTCTTTGGTAGTGGTCGGCTACTTCGATTGGGCTGGTCCAAGTGGTTGCGGTGGCTGCGCTAATCATCTGGAAATCGTTCACCTTGTCCCAGATGATCCGCGTACGCCGCGTCCAGCCCAAGCCCTCCACAACCTCACGCAGTGCGCTGGCGCTGGTGTCAGTGCCCCAGACGTACAGGTTGGCCGATGGTGCGAGCACCCGCGACAGCTCGACCAGCTCGGCGCGATACCACTCGCGGAAGTGGTCCCAGTCGCGGAAGCAGTCCCACTCGGCTTTTCGCATGTTGTACGGCCCGTCCACGATGGCCAGCGAAGCGCCGGGCATGGCGTCGGGCAGGGTCGCGGCGAGTTCAAGCCACGTTGAGCGGTAGACCGTGGCGCGGTCTGTTGTAATCTCAGGGGTCAGGGCGTCGGCCATGGTAGGGCCTCCAAGGTCAGGATCAGGTGGGGCCTCTCACCAGCGGCGGCCCATGTGCTGCCCACCGTGCCAAGGATGGCCTGGGTGTCGTCGCACCAGCACTGCCCCGAGTCGCTCAGGGCATCCAGGACAGCGCCCACCATGTTGTCGGCATCGGGCGTTGCGAGGCGGGGCGGCGTCCATCCACGGCGGAACGCGGCACGCTCGGCGGTGGTCATCCACGCGGGCGAGCTCTTGGGTCGGGCGGTGTACCCGGTGACGCTCACGCGGACAGCATCGCGGCGGGGATCGATAGCGCGGGGCCATCTGGCCATGATGAGCAGGGCGCGGAGCTGGCCAGCGGCTTGCACCTTCCAGCGGCGGTAGGCGGTAGGCAGGCGGCCACGTTCACGCGGGCGAGCTTTGCCGGTGGGGGCGATCTCCAAGCGTAGGGTGATCACGAGCCCACCCGACCACGGCGCACCGCTGCGGGGATCTCCAACGGGATCACCTGCGGACTATCGGCGAGCACATGCGGCAGGAACACCAACGCCACCGATGGGGCGGGGGCCGTCGCTGGCGTGGCATCCATCCAGGGCGGGGCCTCGAATCCTATCCGGCCCTTGATCGCGATCCAGGCTGCGGCGTCGAAGGCGTGGGCGTGCCACCATGACGTATCGGAGCGCATGAAGGTGAGCACCACCACCGGCACCCCACAGATCCGCGCTTGCTCTTTGGCTTTGCCGACGAAGGCGGCGGCCTCTCGGCCATAGGGTGGATTCAGGAAGATCGCGTCGCCGTGCTCGAAGGTGATCGACCGGTCCCAGCGCGGCATCGTCAGCGCATCGCGACCGGCCAGCCCATACCGCTCCGGGCAGTCAGGAGGACCGATCCAGCGTTGAGCCTTTGCCGAGTGAGGTAGCGCGGCGGCATCGAGAACGAAGGTCAAGCCAAGCTCGGCGGCGATAGCATCGACCACACCTTGAGGCGTACCCCATGCGTGCTCGGCACTGGAGAAGGCGGCGGCCCACTTCGGCGGGGCGGTCACGGCAGATCCTGGCGGCATGAGTTGCAGCCACCGCAGGGCGCGCCGTTGACAGGTTGATAGCAGGATGAGCAGAGATCCAAGGGGGCGCCGATACTGGCACCCAAGGCGCGGACCTCTTGCCGCGTCATCCCAAGCAGGGGCGCACGAACACGCACGCCCCATGCCTGCGCCAGAGAGTCCATGGTCTCGACCCATCCAGGGCGGCAGTCTGGATAGTCGGAGGCGTCGTCAGCTTGCGCGCCGATCCACACCTCGTCCATACCGCGAGCCGAAGCCATAGCGACGGCGATAGAAACGAACACCTGGTTGCGAGCTGGGATCACGCGCGGCCCGACAACGCCCGATCCAAGATCGGCCCGGTCCAAGCCAAACAGCGGCGGGGCCAGTTCAGCCTCGGTGAGAGCCAAGCCTTGGCGCTCAAAGTGAAGATAGATAGCAGCCTTGGCCCGGTATTCGGCGGCGGCGGCGGGGTGGGTGTAGCGATACCAAAGAGCCAGCCCAAGCCGTTGCTCAAGTAGAGCCTGAGTCAGCAGCACCGTGGAGTCCACCCCACCACTAAAGAGAACAAGTATCGACATCGAGACCACCGGAAGAAAAGAGGTTTTGTTGCGTGGTCGCGTTGACCCGAGCAGCGTTTAAGCGCGGCACATTGACCGCGAATCTGGTAGCAGATGTGCCGTCAAAGCTATGGGCACCGCACTCTTGGCAGTAGCGGATTCGCCGCGCTGAGTTGACCCGCAGGACATGCAGATAGCAGCCCGCACGCCGGGCCAGATCACCCCAAATAGGCAGGCTGGCGAGCTTCCATTCAGTAGACCCGCCCACGGCCAGCCCAACGCCCGCGCCTATGTGAGGTTGTAGATCTTCGGGCTTCATGCCGTTTTGTACTGCGATCAGGGCGGGGCCATGCACTCGCACCCGCGCCAGCCATGAGAGGCTAAACGCCAGCGACTCAAGCCCGCCCGCTACAATGTCAGGACATACGATCCAATCAGCACCACCACCGAGAAGAGATAGAGCCTTTTCAAAGGACGGCACGTCAAAGGGCTTGCCATTGGTGAACGCCGACCACGCCCCATTGTCTAAGGCATAGGGCGCGGGCGCGTGATCGGCCCATGTCGGAGAGGGATGCTTGTATCGGTCCAAGGTCCCGGCTGTAGCAAGCAAGCGCCAGCCCGCCGACTCTAAGGCGTCAAGGTTGCGCCGGGTGCCTGTTCTGCTTGCGTAGGCGTTCACGGCGTGAGCTCCACAGCGTCGAGCACCCATCCGAGATCATCCAGCGCGGCCAGGGCCTCGGCCTCATCCCCCACCATCTCGCCACGGTGCGGGCTCAGGTGCGAGCGTACCCTGCGACCGGCGGCCAGCACGCGAGGGTCGGCGGGCCCTTGATCGGGGAGCATCCAAGCGCGGTCCAGGTAGTCACGGGCCACGGCGGCGAAGGCCCACGAGTCAAGGCGCAGCGCGGAGACGGTGGCGTAGTCCTCACCGATCGTAGATCGTGAGATCGCGATAGCGGCGCGGGTCGCGGCGTGGCTCATGGCGCACCCAGCACGGCCAGGAATGCGGGGTCGATGGTGTTGGCGTAGATCCCCGGCGCGACCTCGGGCAGCGGGCACGGGACACCCCAGTCCCCGGCGATCCGTCCGAGGGCGGCGTGCTCTTCTCCGGTGCTCAGGTAGCGGGCCAGGTGGGAGAGGATCGCGGATCTGCGAGCATCGATCCGGGCGCGGTCGAACACGGACAGGGCAAAGCGGCCAGCGCTATCCCGGCTCACGCGCCAGCCTCCATCAGGGCCAGCTCTTCCACGTCCAGCCCGAGGACCACCGACAGGGTGAGGGCATCCCGCAGGGTCAGCCGCCGGGCGTCTTGCTCCGTGCTGCCGAGCGTGCGGACAGTCCAGCCCAGCTTCTCGGCGGCCTGCTCTTGGGTTAGGCCCCGCTTCACTCGGGCCAGGGCGATGAAGGCCCCAACGGATAGGCTGGCGGCCAGGGTCTCGCGCGTCTCTTTGATCATCTCGGCTCCTTGGGTTCGAGAGCAGCCTAACAGATCCGATCCGGTTCCCCCGTTTATTTTCCTGTATATACACTTTGTGGGTAGACAGTAGGCCCGCTATCCTATAGAGTAGCTTCACCAAACAGGAAGACGTATGACCGAGCAGCCCACCATTACAGCAGTCCAGACAGGCGATCCGGCGTGGCCCATCACCTATACCGTCGCCCCAGGGTGGACGGTCTGCAAGCTCTGCGGAGGCTCGGGCATGATTGAAGAGCCGGGGTGCAAGGCTGACCCGGCTACCGGCTGGAAGGCCGAAGATCCCTACATCGAGAAGTGCGAGTGTCGCGGCGGCTACGTGCGGACCTCTCACCCATTGGCAGAGGTGACGGCATGATCTCCACTACAGCGCGGGCATGTGTTGAGGCGGTTGTCATGGCCGCTTTCGTCTACTTGAATATCATCATCTGGGGCTGCATCCTATGAACACCGAGAACCAATCGGCCACCATCGGCAAGATCACCGGGGCCGTGTGCGCCGTCATTTCAGAGCGCGGATACGTGCGGGCCGATGCGCGGAACGATCATTTCAAATACAGCTATCTGAGCGATGAGGCGGTCCTTGGGCACGTCCGGGGGAGCATGGCCAAGAATGGTCTCATGCTCATCCCCTGCACAGTCGAGCACTCCACCCAGAGCAGCATCATCACCACCGTGACTAGCTACACGCTGGCGCATACCTCGGGCGAGTGGATGAGGGTTCAGGTGGTGGCGCAGGGCCAGGATAAGGCCGACAAGGGGCCGTATAAAGCGGCCACCGGGGCGCTCAAGTACGCGCTGCGCCAAGTCTTTCTCATCCCCACTGGAGACGACCCGGAGAAGGCCCGCGCAGCCGAAGCCGAGAGCCGCAAGCAGGCGCTCGGCGTCGGCCCGAAGGGGCACACGGCCTACTGGCGAGACAGCGCCAAAGCGGTGTGTACCCAGCTCAGCAACGCGGGCACCAGCTACCAAGACGTGGCGGCGTGGTGCGAGCATCTGGGCAAGGGTCGCCCGAGCGGCTGGCCAGCGGATCGCGTGGCGGCGATGGTCGCCGAAGTCATCACCCCGAACTCGGGCACGCGGCGCAAGCTTGACGCGTGGGTGGGTGCTCAGTGACCGCGCCGATCTGGCGCACCGTCACCATAGCGAGCAAGGCGGGGCCGGTGGTGCTGCGGATAGACGTGGCTGGCCAGGGCTACCGCGTGGTTGCTGCGCAGGTCTCCGGCGTGAGCGTCACCGGGCGAGATGCGGACGATGTGGGCAAGCGCTACGCGGGCGCTATCATCGCGGCATTGCATGAGGTGGGACTGTGAAGGTCACCAAGACAGAGCACGCGATCCTCTCGCGGCTACTCGAAGGCCCCGCGACCTATCGCCAGCTCGGGCGAGCTGCGGGCGTGAGTCCAGACGGCGCCCGCAAGGCGGCTACCCGTCGCATACTGACTCGGCGGCCAGTTGTGGCGACCTACTGCGAGCAGGGCCCGGCCAATGCCGATGTTCTCCGGCTGACAGACCACGGGCGGGCGCTCTTTGTTGACGCGGTGGTGGTCGATCGCTGCGGGCGGCATCGGGTGCTTGACCTGGTAGCGCTTGGCCGATTCGACTCGCTCAGCACGGCGGACGCTGCGGCGGAGCTTGGCGTATCAGGGCAGACCGTGCGACGGGCGCGGGCGCGGCGGCGCAAAGGATGAGCCAGCCCAAGGACGTGCGGTGGGTGCCCGAGATCTGGTCCGAGGCGTGGGAAGTGTACACGCGCCACGGGAACCAGAAGGGCGCAATGAGGGAGCTACGCATAGGCGCGGAGGTGCTGCGGCGCAGGCTCAAGGGCTACGCCGAGGCGACCGGC
>Ga0209816_1000444_pt1 | contig 32949 bp, 33 predicted proteins | sample CoawatmetaG01DNA_FD_187509 | JGI IMG/M metagenome (GOLD analysis project Ga0209816, IMG submission 187509) | Marine microbial communities from the West Antarctic Peninsula - Coastal water metaG017-DNA (SPAdes) (version 2) | ecosystem: Environmental > Aquatic > Marine > Coastal ...
CTCTAACGCCATGGTTCAGCGTATTACTGACTTAACTAAAAGTGAAAAGGGCGCACGCGCTGTTTTAACTTTGCTAGCTGACTTGTCTGGCGACGGTGTGGTAGGTGACTACACTCTAGAAGGCAACGAAGAAGCGCTTTCTAGTTCTGACATCACAGTTCGTATCGACCAGATGCGTAATGCAAACCGTTTGGCTGGCCGTTTAGCCGACCAAAAGTCTATCGTAAACTTCCGCGAAGCCTCTAAAGATTCATTGGCTTACTGGATGGCTGACCGTATGGACCAGTTAGCATTTTTAACTTTGTCTGGTTTGGCATACACCAAGAAGAACAACGGTGGTGCTCGTACTGTAGCTGCAACTGGCCAGAACTTGTCTAACCTTGAGTTTTCTGCAGACGTTACTGCTCCAACCAACAAGCGTACGTTAGTTGCAAAAGCTGACGGCACTGTTGGTACTGGTAACCTTACTGCTACTGGAATCTTGGGATACAAGAACATCGTCAACCTAAAGGCTTACGCTAAAGATCACTACATGCGTGGTGTTCGTGGCGCAGGTGGTGACGAAGGTTTCCACATGTTCGTTACTCCTCAAGGCATGGCTCAGCTGAAGTTAGATGCTGACTTCCTAGCCAACGTTCGTAACGCAGGCAACCGTGGACCAGTCAACTCTTTGTTCTCAGGTTCTTCTTCCGTAATGGTAGACGGCGTAATGATTCATGAGTTCCGTCATGTATATGACACTTCTGGTGAAGCGGCTGATGGTAAGTTCGGTGCTGGCGGTGCAATAAACGGGCAACGTGCTTTGTTCTGTGGCGCACAAGCATTGGCAATGGCTGACATTGGCGACGCTGACTGGGTTGAAGATACTTACGACTACGGAAACCAGCATGGTATCTCAATCGGTAAGATCTTAGGCTTCCGTAAGCCAAAGTACACAAGCATGGTAACTGGTGACGCACAAGATTTTGGTGTAATCACACTAGACACTGCCATTTAAGTAATTAGGGCCTCTTCCCCCAGCAGTACGCTGGGGGCTTTTTGGAGTTTTTTTATATGTTGATTTCTGATAAGGCAATGCACGTAAGCAGTACAACCGGCCAATCGGCTTGGTTTGAAGCAGGTGTTGCGCAAGAAGTCCCACCACCTTTGGTGGACGAATGTATTGCTATGGGAGCATATCCTGTAGGCGAGAAAAAACCAGCGCAAAAACCTGCTGCTGAAAAGGTCGAAGTAGATGAGGTCTCAGACGAGGACCGCACTATGGAGATAGTCACTGCCATCGAGCAGTTGGTAGAGCTAGGCGACACTAAAGCCTTCTCAAAAAATACGGGTGAACCTAAAGTTCGTAGCATAGAAAAAGTTCTAGGTTACGACATCACTCCTGAGCAGCGCGATGTAGCGTGGGCTGAACTTAGCGAGGCGTAATGGCCATTTCATCGAACGATATTATTAGTAAAGCCCAAACGGTTTTACAGGATGTAGCAGCAGCGCGTTGGACAACAACAGAGCTGCTTTCTTGGTTAAACGACGGACAGCGTGAAATCTGTTTGCTCAAGCCTTCCGTTAGTGCAACTAACCAGTCGGTAACTTTGGTCGCTGGTACAAAACAATCCATCCCTGCTGTGGGTTTGCAGGTGTTGCGAATTGTACGGAATTTAACTGGGGCCGGTGTCGGCGGAAAAGTGGTTAGTGTTATTAGCCGTGATGTATTAGATATGCGTCAGCCTATGTGGCACACAGCTGCAGCCACTGCGGTTGCGGATCATTATGTGTTCGATGAGTTAGACCCCAGGACTTTTTATGTATACCCGCCTAACGATGGAAATGGTTACCTCGAAACTGTATATGCAGTAGAACCTGCCCAGGTTTCAGTTGGAGGCACTATTACTATTCCAGACATTCACTCAAACAACTTACTAGATTACATCCTTTACCGTGCATATTCTAAGGAAACGGATTCCCTAAATGAGCAACGTAGCGCTCAACATTACAAAGCAATGCAGATGTCTCTGGGCATAAAGATTCAACTAGATGCTGTTACTAGCCCGAACACACGCACAGTAGCACAACAGGGGTAATTTATGAATTACAAAGACATGGTCAGCCTTCTTCCTTATCACATAGCAGGTTGCCCTGATTTTGTAGTGGAAAAAGCAATCAAAGATGCTGTGCTGTCGTTTTGTAAACGCAGTAGCGCATACCGCTTTACCTTAGACCCTATCCTCACAGTTGCAGGGTTGTTTGAATACGATATTGAGCTACCTAGAAATACGAGCATCACGGATACATATTCCGTAATACATGCCAAAAAAGAGATATTCCCTGACACCGAGCAAGGAGCAACTCACGCAAACCCTGAGTGGCGCACTGAGAAAAGCACCCCAACGCATTACATACGTCCAAGCAACAAGACTATTTTGTTGGTGCCTGTACCTATCTTGTCGGGACAAAGCGTCAATATTCACGCTGCTTTAAAACCAACTCTAAAAGCGACCAGTATTGCTGATGATTTTGTTGAGGATAACGTCGACGGAATAATGGCTGGAGCGATGGCTAACTTATTTAACTCTCATGATATGCCATGGGCTAACCCACAGCGCGCAATGAAACATGAGGCAGAGTTTGAAGCCCACATTTTAATTGCAAAGGGTAAGGCTGATGGACGCAATGGCCCGACTCGCAGAACAGTAAAGTACGGCGGTATTTAGTGCTTGAGTTAGTAGCTGCAACTAAGAATGAAGTTCGAGAAAACTACTCTTATTTTGAAGGCGGGATGCGAGACATCATCCATAAGGTAAAAGCAGAGTTTTTGGTTGCTGATATTTACCATCACCTGATGCAGGAAAGTATTCACCTCTATTGGATCGAGGAAGGCATGGATCGTTTAGGATTCGCGATACTCAGCCAATACGATTCTGGGTATGAAAAAATACCTACTTTAGTGATTGACCACCTGTGGCTTAGCCCCGGTGTTGATGTGTTCTCAGAGACTCTTGCGGCAGGTTACGATTTAGCCAGCACACTAGGCGTCGAGCGAATAGAATTTAATTCTGCCCGTTTGGGTTGGGGCAGGCGTGTTATGCAGATGGGTTTTCGACCCGCCTATGTAACATACCATTGTCAGGTAAACAAAAATGGGTAATACAGCAAAAAAAGCACCGCAGGGTGAATACGAAAAGGCTCTAATCGAGAATGCCACCACAATTTCTGACCGTAATAAAAGACTTTATCGACCGCTTGAAGCTGGCTTTGTTAAGGAGTCAGGGCGAGATTTTTCTCAAGTCCTTGGCGGTCGAGCAAACGCTGATGCGGCACAGGCATTTTCTTCAAGTCAAGGTGCCGGATTGGGTACTTCCAATACTAGTGGTGGCTTTGGCAGCGGTCGTTCTATGATGGGTCAGACCAGACAGGGGGTCATCCAAAATGATGCTCTTGGCGGTGCCTTGGGTTCAGCATACTCTAAAGCTCAAAGTGTAAAAGATACCTCACAGCTAGGTGCTTTAAAAACGGGTCAAGGTGGCCGAAGTATAGCTATGCAAGGCTTATCTAATGCAGCACGGGCTCAAAACTCTGAGCTTGTGTCTAAAGCCCGAGCAGCCAGCAGCATGCAGTCAACTAATATGGCACTCGGTAATGATCTTGGCGCTGGTCTCTACCAAAAGCATTTCAAAAAAACTGATACGACTGAACTCGATAAACTACAAAAGCAGATTGACGTCCTGATGCGTCCAGACCGTAAATTTACAATGGGGCCGTAACGATGATACTAGGTAAAATATTTGACGAGTTGACGAGTGATGAAACCAAGGGCCCTAATACTGGACCTCCATCTAGTGGTTTTGCAGACGGAGATGCATACGTTGACCGAGGCACTAATGACAAAGAAGAAGGTGCAAACAAAGTTGCTCAGTCCGATGAAGGCACAAAAGCTGGAAAAGCTCTTGCGAACATTACGCGCGACGAGCTAAAAAATTACCTAGACACTTACGGTAAAACTGAAGAGCAGATGCTAGCAGATACAAATAGCACTGCAATGATTGACTCAGCAAAAGGAGCATCAACTTTAGGTCAGCAAGTTTCTCAAGGTATGCAGCAACGCACATTGGGCCGTTACGGCGCAAGTATGACGCCTGCTCAAATGGCATCCCAGCAACGTATGAATTCACTTGGCAACGCCTCCTCATATGCAGGGGCGGTTAACAACTCCGCAATAGATCAACGTGACCGTAACTTCGGCCTAAAAGCCCAGTTAATGGGTATGGGTAAAGAACAGTTAAACGTTGCTTTGGGCGGACTGAGCTCAGCTGCGAGTATGGAAGCAGATAGAGAAAACGCGTATCAACAAGCCAGAGCAGGTGCCTACGCATCGAATATGCAAATGCTAGGTACAATCATCGGTTTTGGAATGTAGGAGAAGAACATGGCTTATAACAACCCCATTTTACAGGCTGTACTGGGCAACCAGCAGGCAGAGATGCAGAACAAGCAGTTTGAAACTAGTCTCGGACTACAAATTGCTCAGTTTGCTGATAGAAAACAAAACGCCCAAAAAGATCAGGACTATCGCCAAGCGGTTTTGGGCGAGGATATAAGACAGAACTCGGTAACAGAAAACGCAGCGGCAGATGCGGTTACATTGGAGAAGGAAAGATACGACGGTTTGAAAGATCAACGTGCTGCAACCCTAGCGGGCACTAAAGCCACTACTGCGTTTAATAATGCTTCTACACTGGCTCAAGATTTAAAAAACCAAAAGGAACTATTTAAACCAGCTGCAGGCTTATTTTTCCAAACCATGATGAACTCAGATGGAACTACAAAGAAATTTTCTGACGGACCTGAAGTGGAGGAGGCTTTCGGAGCTATTATTAATGATCCCGCCGTAGCCAAAAAAATATTACAGGGAGCTGACGGCACAATTTATCGTTTCGCAGGTGCTGTTGATCTTGGTGATGGGCGTCGTGCGATACAAATTGAGGACCCCAAAAATCCTGGCAAAGTCATGTACATGTCAAAGAATCGAACCGCTGTAGAGGGTGATGATCTAACAGCTATGGACCTTATGGGTTTTGATCTTTTAAAGGAGAAGGTGTCAATCGCAATGCATGACGCAATTGGCCGGCCATTAAGTGGTGACTTAAAGGCCATAGCGGAAGGTATGAATGCAGTAAACGGTGTCCCAAAAGGAACTGGTTTAGTTCTTAATAATAACACTGTCCAAGACTCAGCAGATCTAAGCCAAGCAATTCAGGCTGATCAGCAGGCGCAAGTAACACCAGCAGTAGCACCAGCACCAGCACCAGCAGACCCAGACACTAAGTATGCTGACAACTGGAATAGTGCAGTCAAAGCTTCTGAAAAACGTATGGACCTAATGAGGGAACCGATCGCCCAAATTGATACTAGAATTGCAGAGAACAAAAAACGATTAGAAGATGTCCAAACAAGGGTTGATGCCTATGGCAGCAAAGTCCCAAAATCGCTACAAACTCAGTTAACAACTTTAACTAAACTAGGCCAACGGTTGGATGATCGCAAAGCGGCGGGTAATGACACGTTTGACGAAGCACAGCTAGCACACAATAATCTGCTAGATACAAAAGACTACGCTAACGGCATGGCCCCAATGAAGAACGCTAAGGCTAAAGCGAAAGCGGCGGCTAACATTGTCAAACAAGGAAAGATCAAACCTCAACAAGTTAAAGACCCTGTCCTTAAAGCTGCTGTCAATGCAGCAATTGTTGCAAACCCACCACCAGCTGCACAAGTACAAGAATCAATTCTAAAGCCGCAGAAAATGACGCCTGCTTTGCTTTACCAACTGCACGTTGCACAAGCCTTGGGTATGATTGATGATGAAGCTATTGCTCGGGTGGCTGATTTAGGGGTGTTATCTAAAAGCGGCGTAGAATACATAAAACAACAGATGATAGAAGCAGGAGAGATAACACAAACCGGCATGAACAATCAGACAGACCTTCTCAAAAAAGCAATGGATATTGCAGGTACTGCAGCCACACCTTATATGACGACAGCGGCGGATGGCACCTTAATAGCCTTAGATAAGACGACAGGCGAAGAACGCTGGAGGGTATCGGATAGTACTGATGGTAGATCTCAGGCTGATAAAACTAAAATTATGCGACTCCATACTTCGGACGACGATGGCGCATTAGATTCAGAAGACTCTATGATGACATTAGCACGCGAAGGTACTTTGATGGAGTTGCCTGAACTTGAGCAGAACATATTGGGTCAACATCTTCAGTCCCATTTAATTGATGAGCTTGCCATTACTGGGATCGGTAGCTTTATTGATTGGGTTCGCGGATCTGACGAAGACGATGTGCATAATCAGTTACAACATGTGCAGAACAACTTTGCATACGATCCAAATACAAAAGAGATTATGCTTTTCGACGCAAAGGGCAACCAACATGGCGATCGGGATTATTACTTAGATAACTTAGATTCAGACGCAATCAAACTCTTGATAACCGATAAAAATCTGTTAAAAACACCTACACAAGTTCAACGCGCTATAAAAACGAGATTAAAAAAGAAAGTAGACGCCCAAATTGCGGAGATAAAGCGGCTACAGGGGATTAAATAGTAATGGCCTCATTAGCTGAGTTAGAAACCCTAAGTGAGCAACTTCGGGGTCAAATAGAAGAAGCTGATAGTGGACTGTCTGATGAACTAAAAGGTCTGGAAGATCAAAGTGCTTCATTACAGATCGACATTGACCAAGGCACAAGTGTCACACCTACAGGCTTATCACCTGCTGCCGCTGGTCGAGCTGCTGGATGGAAAGGCTTGGGGTCGTCATATTATACATTTAGAGCCGCAGGCAATTATTTAATCGGTGATAAGGAAGACGCCGCAAGGGATCTTAAAACTGCTGGACAGTTGGACAACCAAGCTGGACGAATAGGCCAACATCTAGTTAAGTTCGAGGATTTTGTAACGGACGTTTCTGAATCTTACAAAGGTATAGGCGAAAACAAAGAAGCGGTAGACCTACTCAGCGAATTCGGAGAACTTACTGCATACACTGCAAACCAAGCGATCCCGTCGGCGTTAGACTCGCTGGCGTGGACATTAGGCGGTTTTGTTGCAGGTGGTTTAACCACAGGTGGTGCAGGTGCAGCGCCCGGTGCTGTCGGAGGTCTGGTTGCTAAAGGCCAAATAAAACGTGCTGTAACAAAGGCAGTAAAAGCCTACGCAAAGGGTGAGGGAACCCCCGAAGGAGACATGGTTGCGCGGGACGCGATAAAGAAAATGGCTGCAGAAAAAGCTAGGTCAAAGTTTGGCGTAGCTGGTGCAAAAAAGGCTGGAAAAGCAGGCGCCCTTACTTCAGGTTATATTCAAGGTACGGCATCGTCATTCGATGAATCTATGGAATCTGATATAGAAAAGAAAGACGCTGCAGAGTTGGCTTTTGCTATGGGTGTCCCTTTTGCTGTAATGGATTACCTGCCAGAGCTGGCATTTTATAAATCTGTCAAAGGTTTGATCAAAGGAAGCCACATAAAAAAGGGCAGTTATCTACGCAATTTAACAGGCGGCGTTGCTAAAGCAGGCGGCGTTCAGGGCTTAAAAGAATTGGGAGCAGAAGCAGGTCAAGAAGGTTTGATGATCGCTCAGCGTTTCATACAAGACCCAAACTACGATATTAAAAGTGCCACGATGCGAATGTCCCAAGCGGCATTTTCAGGTTTTGTTGCAGGCAAATCTTTAGGTGGAACAAGCAAGCTTGCTGGCAACTTGGCTGGACAAGTGCGAGACACCGCTGGATCAGTCAAAGATATTTTAGCAGGGCGTCGATCAGAAGCTGGAACCGAAGTCTCGCTAAGAGAAAGTCCGCCTGTTAATGGACCTACACCTTTGCTGGAAGGGCCAAACGACGGAACACGTTCAGCTGGTATGGCCACAATGGACGGGGAAAACTTATCCGCACTAGAACAGGCAAAACAAAGGGCAAAACAAACAGCGCAACTTAGTCCTGAAAATATAGCACAGACGCCACTCGTTGATTTGTTGGCAGCAATCCCAACAGACGAAGACGGGAAGCCCATTGCACCAGACGTAAATACGGATGCAAATGCGGCTGCTGCGACACAAGAATTAAATCGGCGTGCTGACGAGATGGGACCAAACAAGTATTTTGTGCTTGTGCGCCAAGCCCAAAAGAAGTTAGCTGGAAAGCCTAAACTAGAAGACGATGGTAAGACAGAAATTGACCGTGAAATCTTTAATGATCCACTCGAGCAGGCGAGCACTCTACCTGAAGCAGGTGCTACTGAACAACGGACTCCACAAGGAGAACTAGAAGAGCAGCCTCCAGGTTATGAAGCGCGCCTTATAGGGAAAAACAAAAAAGGTACGTCGGTTGTAGAGGGTGATGGATACAAAATAAATGGTAATGGCGTCAAAAAAAGAATGGCGAATTTGCAGGAAGAAAATCCTGGCATGCAGTATCGCATCGTGCAACTAGACGGCCTTGCTTATATTGAAGAGGTTGTGGAAAGCAGTTTTGACGTTAGCGACATTGTTAATGATGGTGTAAAAAAAGCGGTTGCGGGTGTACAAAGGAAAGGTGTAGATCGGACGCTTCCAGCGACAGATCCGCAAGGCAAAGAAACTACTTTAGCTCCGATAGAATTAACAAAAGCTGGTGAGCGCGCGAACAACAAGGATAAGGCTAACGCGTCGTCTATGACGTACCCTCAGTTACTCATGTCTGGTTTTTTACGAATGAACCAAGAGTTGGCGGACAGGGGTTTCAAAATTGACCTCGACAATTTGCCTGACACAACCGTGATAGCAACAGCTAATGGTAAATCTTACACATGGCTTGATCTAAAAAAAGTATGGGCTGATAGAAAGACTACAGAGGACGGCTCAGCATTTGATGGTGAAGATGGCAGAGCACAAAGATTAATAAAGATCGAAGAGAAGATCAAAAACCTCCAAGCTTTCATAGAAGGTCTTGACGACCCAGACGGCGTTGTAGGATTAGAAGCGTTGCAAATGCTTAGCGACGCGCTAGGCAACTACGAAACATTGGTCGCTGAAGGCGACGCTAAAGCAGACGCCAGTTTAGAAACTGACACTACAGTCATGGGCGAAAATCAAAGCAAGAGCGACGCCAATAAAAACAGGATTTTAGACGAAGATGGCAAACCCATTATCTATAGTAATAAAAGAGGCACAAAGCCGAAAGTAAACATACCGCAAAGTATTGATAACAGGCGCAAAGATAGTAAAGATCGAGCGGAAGATCAAAAACCAATGGCCATGTTGAGAAGCCAAAAACGCCAAGAAGCAAAAAGTAAAGCGGATCAGAAAAAAGCAAAAGCGGCTAGGGCGACTGTTAATAAAGCAACCAAACCTGAACCAAAGCCTCAAGCAGAGAAGAAGCCACTAAAAAACCCCAAGCCTAAAGTGGAAGCTGGGGCAAAGCCTAAAGTACAAAAGAAAGCAAAGCCTAAAGTGGAAGCTAAAACTCAAACGGGCGAACGCACCTCGAAAAACGGCACAACCGCATGGGGCAGTATCCCAGATGTTTTCCAGAATTACATTGATGCTATAACGAAGTCTTTAGGTTTGGACAGCGGTATTAATTTGTTTTACTACGACGAAATGGAAGGACTCAACTTTCCAGTTGAAGTTAAAGAAGTGTTCCGAAGGCAGTTTAGTGACGGCTCAGCAGCTGCAGTAGTGCAGTTTAGGGGCAAGAGATACATAGCGTTAAAACTGCAGACAGGTAAGAAAGACAACGCGTATCAACAGGCAAAACAAATATTTGCGCTCGGTCATGAGATAGGTCATATCGTGATGTGGGATATGTGGAAGTCTCTTCCAAAGGCCCAGCAAGATAGACTTTGGAAACAGTTCAGTAAAGAACGGCTGGTTAAAAAAGCAGGTTCTTATACTTACACAGACGACACCGCTGGTTTTGAAGAATGGTTTGCTGACCAAGTAAGCGCATGGGCTAAAAAACAATCAGAAAAACCTAGTGATTTTTCTGGAGCGTTCTTTAAAAAAGTAGCAAAACAGATTACTCAGATCTTTAACCGTTCACGACAGTTTGTAAGACAGCAGCTGGAAGAGGGGCAAAGTGCAGCGAGCCGATCCGCATTACGGGATACAAAAGAACGCGCCACTTTGAATGAAACCTTTGAACAGTTTCTGGATGAAGTTGCTGGTAAAAAACCAGATGGGTCAGTTAATTTTGTTCTGGTCGGTGGTCCTGAGTTTGTTAGTCAAACTACAAGGCAGAGCACTCCCCGCAACCGAAAACAAGCTGTTGCGGAAAATAAAACTAAGGTTCCAGACTACAAAGAGTTTTCTAAAGACCCTATCGCGTTGGCTATTGCTAATCTAATTGATTCAAAAGCGGTGGCCAAACTTACTGAACTATTTAGCCAAATGTGGGGAAGCGATATTGTCTCCCAGATGTTAAAGGTAACATTGTCTGCCGACCAGTACGCACGTACTAGGTTAGGTAAAAACGGCCCTGCGTTTGCCAACCTCTTTTACAAACGTAGCCAAGAAGCAGGGCAGGATGGTGATATGCTAAATAAGCAGAATCACGCGATGGATAAATGGAACGCTCAGTACGGTGAAATAATTGGAGAGGATGAAGCTCTTTCAGCGAAAGTCCTTGAAGAAATGCAAGCTGGTGTTCCCATACAAGAATCAGTCGACCCTAAAATGCGCCAAGAACTAGCAAGTTTTTTCGAGCGTTTCCATAAGGATTATCTTCAAAAAAGAATACCTAAAATTGGCTTTATCCAAAACTATTTTCCAGTTGTCTACAACACGGTTGCGATGGCCGAAAACCCACAGGCAATGCTCGATGAACTAGAAAAGGCAGGTCTAACAAAAGGCGAAGCAAAAAAAGTGTTTTCAAAAATAATGCAGAACGAAGGTGCGTTTGTAGATCAAATGCCTATACCAGATTCTGAATTAGCAGGTGCTAAGTTCGATGCAAAGCTACAACGCACATTAAAAAACATGGATAAAAAAGCGATGCAGGAACTGGGGTTTTATAAGACCCCGGCTATTGCAGTGCAGTCGTATTTAAAGCAAGCAACTAAACACGCCGAATACAGTGTAGTAGAAGCGAGAGCAGCGGCGTTAATAGAGCAAATGAACCCGCAGCAAAAAACCCAAGCTAGAAAAATAGTAATGAGTTACATGGGGCAGTTGGGTGCAGACATAAATCCAAAATGGAATAAATTCCAGTCATACATTGCAGCATTACAGTTTGCCACAACATTACTTTTTGCCACAGTGGCATCACTTACTGATGCGGGTAATCCAATTATCCGAGCAAAGGATATGGATGGGTTCAAGAGCGCGATGAAAGCGTGGCGTGGTTATATAAGTAAGCAGTCACGGGAAGAGCAAATTGCATTTGCTGAGCGTATTGGTGCAGCGGGACGCGCAGCAGTGCAAGACGCGTTGATTGCATCTTACAGTTCTGACTTTATGGACGCAGGTGCACGTAGGTGGTCGGACAAATACTTTACAGCAATTGGCCTCGAAAGTTGGACCCGTATGACGCGAGTTATTTCAGCGAACATGGCTAGAGACTTTATTAGAACTCATGGCGCAAAAGCGGCTGCAGGTGATAAACGTAGCTTGCGCTATCTTGACGAACTTGGCCTAACGCCAGAAATGGTCGCTAAAGGTTTTGATGTTGAAAATGACTCAGTTAACCTAACAACACCTGAAGGTCTTGCTGTGCAAGATGCTATTTTAAGTTTTGTTGATGAGGCTATTATTCGACCTAACCCAGCGCACCGACCTGTTTGGGCAAGTGACCCACACTACATGTTGATCTGGCAGTTAAAAAGTTTCTTCTACTCGTTTGGGCAGGTTGTTGTCGGCGGCGTTGTTCGAGAAGCAAAGGCACGTTGGAAAGAGGGCGATAAGGTGGGCGCTATGATGTCGGCTGGTTTGTTGTTTGGCGCACTTATGCCACTAGCAGCACTTGCTCTCCAGGTTCGTGAATTAATTAAAGGCGTGCTGGGCAAAAATGTGGGTAACGAAGACGAAGGAATTCTAGCTTACTTGTTCGACTTAATGGATCGTTCTGGAATATTAGGCCCATTATCTATTATAAAAGCTATGTTTGACGCTGGAGATTATGGACGTAGTGCAACTGTTTCTTTGCTTGGCCCGACGGCTGGAACTATTGAAACTTACTTTACCCGAGACACTTATAACTTAGCAAAACGGCTAACTCCCGTTTACTCTCAGTTATAAGCACAGCTTATATAATAATGATATACTGTTACGGCATGTCAATGCTGAGAATAACCCTTACATGAGGTAAAAATGGCGTTTTACGAAACTATAAACTTAGTTAAAGGCGATACGTTGCCTGAACTAAATCTAACACTCCGCGATTCTAATACAGCCGCTGCAGGTTATACCCTGGATCTTGATAATTCATTGACGTGGGCTCCAATCGATTTAACTGGTTCTACAGTTGTCCTCAAGTTTAAAGCACTAGGCTCTAACACTGTCAAAGCGACAGTGTCTATGTCCCAACATTCCCCTTCAACAGATGGCAAAGTCTTTATGCAATGGCCTGTTGGTGCGCTTGATACAGCGGGAACTTTTACAGGGGAAGTTGAAGTTACTAATAGTTCCGGCGGCATACAAACAGTTTTTGATCAGTTGAAATTTAAGGTACGTGGCGACTACTAATGGCTATTCATTTACAACAAAATGTAGCAAAAGCTGAGCTTGCTGAACGTATATATAAACGAATGGAAGCAGCAGGCATTTTCACTGATGCCTCCCCGAAAAACAGAGTGCTGGCGGATATTTTTAATGCCATAGAAACTGTATCGCTCGCTATGAATCGGGGGGTAGCTGATAGCATTAGTGCAAACGATGCTTCTTCAATAGACCTAAGCAGGCCAGTAGCAGATACGTTTAGCGTTTCTGAGACACTTACCAAAACAGTCGCGCAAATTCTCAACGACAATGTTTCTCACCAAGAAATTACCACGTTTCTTTTAGCTCAGAACAAATCAGACAGTATAAGTTTGTCAGAAGATCTTGGTTGGTCCGTGCAAACCGGGAAAAGCGACACTGTCTCCAACAGCGACACTCTTTCAGTACAGGCTTTTTATTTTAGAACGTTGTCTGACACTGTGAGCGTTGGCGAACAAATCGGCATGAACACCCCAAATTATTATAACGACAGTCTGAGCGTAACTGACGTCGCAACAATTATTCACCGTCGCGGCGGTTCCGCAATTTTAAACTTCTCTCAATTAAACCAGACCACTTTAGGCTAGGAGCAACACTATGCTACATGATTCAATAAAAGTAAAAGGGGCGCTTTCTATCTCGAAGAATGGCGTTGTAGTTCAAGAAATTAACAACCTTGTTGTTGACGCAGGTAAGGCATTAATTGCTTCGCGTTTACAAGGTGGCGGCAGCGCAGTTACCTACATGGGTGTAGGAACAGGGGCTACAGCAGCGGCAGCGGCCAATACTGCATTAGTGACTGAACTTGACCGTAATGCATTAACTGTAAGTGGTGGCACATTGGACGGTACGAAAGTTACGTTTGCTGCTACATGGGCAGCGGGTGATGGCACAGGCGCATTAACAGAAGCTGGTTTATTTACTGCAAATGCCGGTGGAACTATGTTGGCGCGCACAGTATTTGCAGTAGTCAACAAGGGTGCGTCAGACGTAATTACGATCACCTGGGACATTACTATTCTGTAAATAGGGAATCGACATGTCAATTAAGTATTCTAACAATGCGGCAACTACAGTTGCTACGTCTTTTAGTAACAGTGCAACCGCTCTAGTTGTAGCTGATGCATCCGAGTTCCCTACCCTTACTGGTAGTGACGAGCTGCGCATCACACTGTCTGATGTGACAAATACTGTATTTGAGATTGTGACTTGTACAGCGATTGCAGGAACTACTTTAACTGTCGTTCGCGCTCAAGAAAACACAACAGCAGCAGCATGGGCAATTGGCACTGATGTGTCACTGCGTATTACTGCGGCAGGTTTAGAAGCAAAAGCAGACAAGACCCAGGTTCTTACAAATGTTCCTGCTGGGGCTTTGTTTACTGACACTAACACTGTTTACAGCTTACCTACTCAGGCCTCTAACGCTAACAAGTTTTTAAAGACCGACGGAAGCAACGAGAGTTGGGCTGTGGTAGAAGCGCTGCCAAGCCAATCGGGCAATACAGGTAAGTTCTTAACGACTGATGGAAGTGCTGCAACTTGGGCAACACAAGGAGCCAACGGCACCGCTGAACGCACAGTGTTTACTGCAACCGCAGGACAAACATCGTTTGCAGTAACTTACACATCGGGTTTTGTAGACGTGTATTTAAACGGTATAAAACTGCAGATCGCAATAGATTTTACTGGCACTTCAGGGTCAGCGGTTGTCTTAGCTGTCGGTGCGTTGGTCGGTGATATTGTGGATGTTGTTGCTTACGGTACGTTTACTTTAGCGAACCATTACACAAAAACTCAAACAGATAATTTAATTAGATTTGAAATAGATGGGGGAGTCTCTAACTCTACTTATTTAGCAACTCAATTAGTAGACGGAGGAACAGCATAATGGCTAGCATTATTCAAATTCGTAGGGACACCGCTTCAGATTGGACAAGCGCAAATCCTACATTAGCTCAAGGCGAATTGGCCCTAGAGACAGACACACTAAAATTAAAAGCCGGAGATGGCACAACCGCTTGGACTTCGCTGGCTTACTACACACTAGGCTCAGTAGGATTCCTAGCCTCCACAGGTGGGGCACTCACAGGAGCATTAACGACTAACTCTACTATAGACGGTCGTGATGTAGCCGCTGATGGTGTATTGGCGACTAATGCCATGCCTAAAGCAGGTGGTGCTTTTACAGGAGCCGTAACAACTAACTCTACTATAGATGGAAGAGATGTAGCAGCTGATGGTGTACTAGCAACTAACGCATTACCTAAAGCTGGGGGGGCCATGACAGGCCCGATAACGACTAACTCCACTTTCGATGGGGTGGATATTGCTACCCGCGACGGAATCCTTACGTCTACTACTGCAACCGCTAACGCTGCTTTACCAAAGGCAGGAGGCGCACTTACAGGCCCGATAACGACTAACTCAACCTTTGATGGAAGGGATGTGGCGGCAGACGGAGTACTAGCTACTAATGCATTACCAAAGGCTGGCGGTACAGTCACAGGGTTAATCAATCACTCTGACCAGATACTACAGCGTACAGTTTTGAAAGATTATGGTGAGACTAAAGTTGCTATGTCGGCTCATGCTGTAGACCTTGAGTTGGGTAACGTATTCACCTACACCCTTTCAGGTGGACAGACAGTAACATTCACTAATCCTCCTGCTTCTGGCACTGCTGGCTCATTTACCATGATCGTCACGAATGGTGGTAGTGCTACGCTCACGTGGCCTACATCAGTCGATTGGCCTGCTGCTACTGCACCAGCACTCACAGCCAGTGGAGTAGACCTTCTATTCTTCACAACCTGTGATGGTGGAACCATTTGGTACGGAACTGCTGTATTGGCTATGGGGTAGAGTATGACTATTGAAAGAAAAGTAGGCATGGGGATTGCTGGTCAATCCAGTGGTGATGGCCCGACTGATGTGGCAGATGTATTTAGTACATTTTTGTATACCCCTGCAACAAGTAATTCTAATGTACCAATCGTCAACGGCATTGATCTTGCTGGTGAAGGGGGTATGGTTTGGATCAAACAAAGGGACACCGATCGGTATCCCGTTATTGTAGATACGGAGCGAGGAGGGAATAAGGTCTTACATCCTCACGAAAATTATGCAGGGTACACGCAAGTTATCGTTCAGAGTTTTAATAGTAATGGGTTTACAACAGGCACATCATCATTCGTTAGTGTTGCTGACGAAGATACAGTCGCATGGACATTCCGCAAGAAGGAAAAGTTCTTTGACGTAGTGACCTATACGGGTAATGGCGCAAATCGGACAATAGCTCATAGTCTAGGTGGCGATGTGGGTATGATGTTTATTAGGCAGACAAACGCCACAAATGATTGGATTGTATATGTAAAATCGCTAGGTAACGACAAACTTATGTACCTAAATCTTACAAACTCCATAGGTAATGACCCTACTGGTGTGATGTGGAACACAACTACGCCAACTAATGACTTATTTTCTATTGGAACACAAGGGGCAGTTAATACTAATGGAGCAACATACGTAGCCTACTTATTCGCTGACAACTCCTCTGAAGATGCAGAAGATCAGATGATCAAGTGTGGCAGCTATACGGGCAATGGAACAGTAGGGCGAACTTTAGATTTGGGTTGGGAGCCTCAGTTTATATTATTAAAACGAACAGACTCAGCAGACAATTGGTTTATATTCGACACCACAAGGGAGCAAACTACAGGTATATCTGCATACATACGAAATTTAAGACATGAAGAAGGCAGAGGTTTTTATTATATTCCACCAAATCCAACTGGAATTACGTTTAATGCTGCAAATGGTGGAGCTTTTAATACTAATAATGCTAAGTACATGTACATGGCAATTCGTGCGCCTATGATGGTCAAGCCAGAAGCGGCTACTGATGTGTTTAGTGTTAAATCTTACACAGGAAATGGCGCTACTCAAACATTAGATGCTGCATTCGGGCCTGTTGATATGGCTATAGTAAAAAATAAAGAATCTGGTGTTGGCATGCAACCTGATATAACAACTAGATTAACCCATGCTGAATTATATACTGATTCCTCTACTGAGGAAGGTTCACGTAATTTTGTAACGTTTGATAGCAATAGTTTAGTACTTCCAGCACAAAATAATTCAAATACTTCTAACATACCTTTTTCGCTTTTTTCATGGAAACGGGCAAAAGGCTATATGGACTGCGTTGCTTATTCTGGTACTGGTTCTGCTAGGACACAAACACATTCGCTTGGTGTTGTTCCAGAAATGATTTGGGTAAAGAGTAGGGCTAACTCTAAGAATTGGGCAGTATATCATCCGTCAAGTCATGCCGCTGGAAATACACTTTTTCTTAATTTAGATAATGGTGGCTCTGGTGTTGGTGGTTTTCAATCAACCGCTGTGAGTGACACCACATTTAATGTAGACACTGCTGAAGAGACAAATAGTAGTGGTTGGACTTACGTAGCTTACCTCTTCGCAACACTGGCTGGCATATCTAAGGTCGGCAGCTACACTGGCAACGGCTATAACCAAACTATTAACTGTGGGTTTTCAGCAGGTGCTAGGTTCATTCTAATCAAGCGTATTGGAGCTACGGGTGATTGGTACTTATGGGATTCTGCTAGAGGAATTGTTGCAGGTAACGACCCACATTTTAGTTTAAACACTGATGCAGAACAAATAACCTCAAACGATTCAATAGACCCTGCAAACTCAGGATTTATTGTGAATCAAGTATCTGCAACTAACATCAACGTGTCTAGCGGCACTTACATCTTTTACGCAATCGCATAGGGAGGAACATCATGAGTAAAGCAAGAGACTTTGTTGAAAACAATAGAGGTGTAACCTCAAACATACAAACACAATTAACAAGCGGTGGTGCTATAGCTAGTAAAGTTATATCCGCCAACACTACAGTTGCTGGAGATTCCCGATTTGAAACGGGTAATGATCTTGATATAGCAGCAGCAGCAACTTTAGAAGTACCCTTAACTAGCCTAATAGAAGTTAAGTTATTCGGCACAATTAAACAACTTTGAGGAAAATACAATGCCTTTAAAACTTTTAACAACTAATGGCTCCATTACCTTAACCGCAGAAGATGGTTCTGGTAATGTATCTGCAACTCTTCCACGGGCTGGCTTCCTAGCAGCTAATGGAGTAACTAATGCCAACTTTACTGGCGCAGACCTAGAGATAGGCAAAGGAGGCACAGGTGCTTCCAGCGCAGGTGCAGCACGAACTAACCTAGATGTAGACCAGGCAGGTACTAATTTACCTAAGTCTGGTGGGGCCATGACAGGTGCTATCACTACCAACTCTACCTTTGATGGAGTAGACATTGCAGTACGGGATGCAGTATTAACATCTACGACTACTACTGCAGGAAATGCTAATACCCTTGCAGCAGCAGCTTTACCTAAAGCTGGTGGCACTATGTCTGGATTAGTCAATATGGCTGATCAAATTGTACAGCGTCCAGTGTTAAAAGACTACGCAGAAACCAAAGTAGCTATGGCTGCACACGCAGTTGACCTTGAGCTAGGCAATGTATTTACATACACATTATCTGGTGGGCAGACGCTTACCTTTACTAATCCAGCAGCTAGTGGCACAGCCTGTAGCTTCAGCCTTATTATAACTAATGGTGGTTCAGCTACTCTCACGTACCCATCAAGTGTTGATTGGGCAGCAGCAACAGCCCCTACGCTAACAGCGTCAGGCATTGACATACTTACGTTTACTACTATTGATGGTGGCACGATCTGGTATGGAATAGTTTCTGGCTTGGCAATGGGGTAGAGTATGACTATCGAAAGAAAGTTGTTAGGTACTAGCCCCAGTGGTGGTGGTGCGACTGATGTTGCAGATGTGTTTAGTACGTATTTGTGGGCGGGTAATGGTGGTAGTCAGACTATTACTAACGGCATAGACCTTGCGGGTGAAGGGGGTATGGTTTGGATAAAAAACAGAACTAGCTCCAGTACCCATTCTGTACATGATACTGAGAGAGGTGTTCATAACGCCATACGGCCCGACACTACTCATGCATCAGGAAGCCAAGACCCATATGGCGTGAGTGCGTTTAACTCAAATGGGTTTTCTTACGGTAGTGGTGGACACAACAATAACCAAACTGGGCAAGACTACGTAAGCTGGACATTCCGTAAGAAGAAAAAGTTCTTTGATGTTGTAACCTATTCTGGAAATGGAGTTACAGGTCGTCAGATAGCACATAATCTTGGTGGGCCTGTGGGCATGATTCTTATCAGATCTACTAATACTAGTAACGATTGGCAAGTGTGGCATACAACTACTGGAGCAGCAGGTGCTATGCAATTAAACACAACTGCTGCTGTAAACAATAGTGTATATTGGTGGAACAATACCAATCCTACCAGCACCCACTTTACATTAGCCGCACGAAACCAATCAAATAATAGTGATGCAGTATACGTGGCCTACCTATTCGCTGACAACTCCTCAGAAGATGCAGACGATCAGATGATCAAGTGTGGTGGCTATACGGGCAACGCTTCCACACTACAAGATATAAATCTCGGATGGGAGCCGCAGTTTCTAATAGTTAAAGATTCCTCTGCTAGTGGCGGCTGGTATATGTGGGACAGTATGCGAGGTTGGTTAGGTGGCGCAAATAATGGTGACGGACACCCTTTATATACAAACCAAGCTAGTGCTGAATTTAATAATGATGATGTAGGCTTATTATCAAATGGTTTTCAAGTAGCAGATGCTCTTAACACTAACAGTAATTCATACATCTACATGGCAATACGTGCCCCAATGATGGTTGAGCCAGAAGCGGCTACTGATGTGTTTTCTCTGACCAACGCCACTGGGGCTGTTATACACAATGTTGGATTAGTGCCAGATATGGCAATCTGGACAAACACAGCGTCATCAGGAAACAACCGACAGATAGGTAGCAGATTAATTGGTGATTCATATTTAAGAACTAATACTAGTGCTGCTGCATCTAATGCTGGTCAGGGATGGGATGAGAAAACTGGATATTGGCAGAACCCTAATCATGCTTCAAATATAAATCTTTTGTGGAAACGGGCAAAAGGCTTCTTTGATGTGGTTGCTTATTCTGGTACTGGTTCTGCAAGAACTATACCTCACTCTCTTGGTGTAGCTCCAGAGATGATATGGGCTAAAAAGCGAAATAATTCTAGGGATTGGGGTACAGGTTTTGCTTCGCAAGGATGGACTAAAAGAGGGCCAGCTTTAGACCAAAATGAGACGTCCTATGTTACTAGCGTTTTATGGAATAACACAGCCCCAACAGATAGTGTTTTCTCTGTGAGTGGTTTAACACATATAAATGGTTCAGGCGACACTTACATAGCCTACCTCTTCGCCACACTAGCTGGCATATCTAAGGTCGGCAGCTACACTGGCAACGGCTCTAGCCAGACGATTAACTGTGGGTTTTCAGCAGGGGCAAGATTTGTCTTAATCAAGCGCACTAACGCTACTGGCTCTTGGATGGTCTTTGATACAGCAAGGGGTATTGTCGCTGGTAATGACCCTTATTTTTACTTGGATTCTTCTTCTGCTCACATTACGGACGAAGATGCTGTTGACCCTCATAGTTCAGGTTTTATTATAAATCAAACCAATGGAGATCAGAACGTGTCTGGCTCAACTTACATCTTTTACGCAATCGCATAGGGAGGCATATAATGACTATCGAAAGAAAGTTATTAAGTACCAGCCCTAGTGGTGGTGCGACTGATGTTGCAGATGTGTTTAGTACATTTTTGTATACTGGTAATGGCGGCACTAATGTTATTAATAATGGAATAGACCTTGCTGGTGAAGGCGGTATGGTCTGGATTAAATGTAGAAATGTTACCAATAACCATTACATTGTTGACACTGAAAGAGGTGCTTCTAAGCTTTTGTATGGCTTGGGGACTGCGGGTGAAACTACTTCAGCAAATTCATTAACCTCATTTAACTCAAACGGGTTTACTCTTGGTGCAGATGATACCGATGGAATAAATAAAAACACTAGGTCGCAAGTCGCATGGACATTCCGCAAGAAGGAAAAGTTCTTTGATGTTGTAACTTGGACAGGAAATGGCGCTGATGATCGCCAGATAGCGCACTCTTTAAATTCAGCACCAGCTATGATGCTTGTAAAACGGACAGATTCGCCAGAGAATTGGGCCGTATATCACAAAAATGCTAATGGCGGTGATGCTTATCTTAAATTAGACATAACAGCAGCACTAGATAATAGAGGGGAACTTTTATGGGGAAATGGTACAAATTTTATAGCCCCTACATCTACAGTCTTTACGATAGGATCATTTGGCAGTTTAGCTAACGCTAACGGAGGCACTTACGTAGCCTACCTATTCGCTGATAACTCTTCTGAGGATGCAGAAGATCAGATGATAAAGTGCGGTAGCTATACTGAAGCAAGTGGCGGTGTTTCTGTAAATCTTGGATGGGAACCTCAGTGGTTACTTATAAAAACTTCAAGTGAGGCAGGAAATTGGTGGATTATTGACAAGCAGCGTGGTTGGACAGCCGATGGGGCTGTTGATCTATTAGCACCTAACACAACTGGCGCAGAAATAGGCCCAGCTAGTGGCAATTGGAAACTAACAAGTACGGGGTTTGAAAGTCCTCCTTCATCTTCGACCCCAACCTACATTTGGATGGCCATACGTGGGCCAATGATGGTCGAGCCAGAGGCTGCTACTGAGGTTTTTGCTGTTGATAATGGCAACGGCTCAGATGTTCCTGCATTTAACTCAGGCTTTCCTGTAGATATGGCTTTTTGGTCAGGTACAGATGGAGGTAATACAAAAATAGCTTCACGCTTGACAGGTGGAAAATACCTAGAAACTGAAGGAACTGGTGCAGAACAGGCTGATACGACTTATACCTTTGACCACCAAAGTGGTTGGTATCAATCGGCTCAAGCGGCTATTCAATACTCTTGGATTTGGAAACGGGCAAAAGGCTATATGGACTGCGTTGCTTATTCTGGGTCTGGTGCTAACAGGACTTTGCCTCATTCGCTTGGTGTTGTGCCTGAGATGATATGGGTAAAAGCTAGAAACTCAGGTGCTCAGTCGTGGCGTGTTTATAATGCGTCATCAGGAGCTACTCATGGCCTTAATCTAAATGGTGACAACGCAGCTTTTGCCCTCAATCGTTTATGGAACGACACAGCACCAACAAATTCTAGTTTTACAGTTGGCAATCATGGTTCTACAAACGATTCATCCCTAACTTACATAGCCTACCTCTTCGCCACACTAGCTGGCATATCTAAAGTTGGCAGCTACACTGGTAATGGCTCTTATCAAACTATTAACTGCGGCTTCTCAGCAGGAGCTAGGTTTATTTTAATCAAGCGTACTAACGCAGCAGGAAATTGGTACGTGTGGGACTCATTGAAAGGCATTGTAGCGGGTAACGACCCCCATTTTCAACTCAACACTACAGCAGTAGATGTAACCAATGACGACTCAGTAGACCCTCATAGCTCTGGATTCATTGTCAATCAAAATTCACCCACCAACATTAACGTGTCATCTGGCACATATATATTTTATGCAATAGCATAAACAACATAGGAAAAATCAACTATGAATTATCGTAATAAAACCACAGGCGAAATCAGCACTCAAGGCGAACTACGCCAAGCTAACCTGCACCGTTCATTCCCTCGAGTATGGGACGCAGACGTATGTACATTACTAGACATTGATCCTATTCTAGCTTCACCAAAACCTTCTATTACAGACCTTCAAGTAGTTAGTGGTAATGGAGCAGTGACAGATGCTAGGGGTAACTGGGTAGAAGCATGGGCTATTTCTGATAAGTTCGCTGACACTACAGATGAAGATGGTGTAGTCACAACAAAATCTGATTACGAAACTGCATACACTGCATCGCTTGTTGCTGCTGTTGCTGCTAGTGCTCGTACTACCCGTGATGAATTGTTAGCCGCCACTGATTGGTCTGGGAATTCCGACGTGACAATGGCATCGGGTATGACCACATACCGTCAAGCTTTAAGGGATGTGCCGGCACAAACAAACTTTCCTTCATCTATTACTTGGCCGACGCTATAAGCCTAGCTTATAAAAAGAGGTAGCTATGTCAATCACATACAGGGGTATAACGTTCGCTGGTTATAACAAACCGAAGCGAACGCCTAGCCATCCTAAAAAATCCCACGCCGTTCTTATTAAAGACGGCGGCAAGGATCGGATGATTAGGTTTGGTGAGCAGGGCGCTTCTACTGCTGGCAAACCAAAAGCTGGCGAGTCGGATAAAATGAAAGCAAAACGCAAATCATTTAAAGCACGTCATGGCAAGAACATTGCCAAAGGTAAAACTTCAGCGGCCTATTGGGCCTCACGTACGAAATGGTAGGGGGTAATCTTGAGTCTGTATAAAAATATCCATGCAAAGAAAAAAAGGATCTTAGCAGGGTCTGGAGAAACCATGAAAAAGGTTGGAGCAAAGGGTGCTCCAACTGCAAAGAATTTTAAAACCGCTGCTAAGACAGTAAAGAAGAGGAAGTAAATTATGGTAGTAAAAAAGAAAGTCCCCAAAAAAATGCATGTAATGCCTAACGGCAAACTCATGAAAAACTCAGCCATGCCTAAGAAGAAGAAGGCAAAAAAAAGTTATTAGAGTGTAATTAATGTGGTCTAGCCCTTTAGAATTATACCCAGTGCATGTGTCTCCGACTCTTGCACCTGAAGGGCAAAGACCATTAATTGAACCTACTACACACACAGTAAATGCAGAATATCTTGTGGTGCAGCCGTCGAGGGAGCCCTATGGGATTCCCCAAGAATACACACGGAGATTATGGATATGCTAGCAGAATTAATGGTTGCGAATGCAGCCTTTGCAGTTATCAAAAAAACGCTAGCTAATGGCAAAGAGATAGCGGACGCTGGCTCTGCGCTCACCAAATATTTTGGGGCAAGCCAGGCGATTGAACAGAAAGTTAAAACTGGTAATGGCGATGTGTTGGGCGCTTACCAAGCGAAGCAAGCTATAGAGCGACAGGAAAAAGAGCTAGAGTTTATGCTGAACAAACAAGGGTTGCTAGGCTACTACAAGTACTGCCAATTCCGTGATGACTTTTATAAAAAGCAGAAATCAGCGGCTAAGAAACATAAGGTTAAAGTTAATCAACGTAAAGAAAAATGGGCAACAGGTCTGTTAGTAACAATTATAATTGTGGTGATGATACTAGGGGTTCTTTTTGGTGTAGCCATTTATACGAGGTAACACATGGGTATTTTAAGTTTTTTAAATCCTATTGCAAGCTTAGGTAAAACTTACCTAGAAGGTAAGAACCATGTCGCCAAGGCTAAAACTGCAGCTGCTATAATAAGTTTAGAAGCCGACGCAGATGTTAAGGTAGCTGGTGCTAAAGCTGCACATAAGCTAGCGGACAACGGACAGACACAAGAATATAACCTGGACCTTGTAGCTATGCAGGCAATGGACAAGTCTTTTTTAGATGAGATTATGATTGCGCTACTGCTGGTGCCTATTGCAGCGTCGTTCTTAGGTTACCAAGCTGAAGTCACAGCTGCTTTTGAATCCTTTGCCTCAATGCCTGATTGGTATCAATACTTAGTACTTGGCGTTTACATTGTTAAATTTGGTATGCGCGGTTTATTGACTAAGCTAGTGTCTGGCAGGCTGGGCGTCCTAAACGCGAAAACTCCTTAGCTTTAATATATAATATAAGCTGTGCTAATATATTGGGATTGACATGTCAGATTTAGAAAAACGTATGACCAAAGCTGAGTACGTTCTTGAAGCCCAAGCAGAGCAGATTGAAGAGCTTGAAGAAGCCTTTAAGGGGCTTAGCACAACTCTTAATGGTATAGAAAAACTTCTAGCCCAGATTAAATGGATCGCAGTTGGCGCATTACTTGTCGTTGCCGTTAGCGATCATACTTTTAGTGCAACCTTAATGAAGCTACTATCATGAGCGATTGGAAATATTTTACCGAAGACGAGTTAAAATGCAGCCATTCTGGAAAGTGTCTGATGGACCCTGGCTTTATGATTACGCTTGAAGCCATCCGTATTAAATGTGATTTCCCTTTCACAATAACCTCTGCATACCGTGACCCTACCCACCCTATAGAAGCTAAGAAAGCAAAGCCTGGAACACATGCCAGTGGTCGTGCTGTTGATATAGCTGTGCGCGGTGACAAAGCTATTAAATTAATAAAGGTAGCTTTTGAGTTCGGCATTACAGGGCTCGGTGTTCAGCAAAAAGGTGGCGGTCGATTTATACATCTTGACGACCTAACAATTGATGATGGGTTTGCACGACCAAATATTTGGAGTTACTAATGGCTAATTTTAGCGTCTCACAGTTCAACGGCATTGCCCCTAAGATTGCTCCTCGGTTACTTGCCGAATCAATAGCGCAGTCAGCACTTAACGTGCGTTTAGATTCAGGTCGTTTAGAGGCGTTACCTGACCACTCTGCGTCAGTGACTACAGTACCAAGTGGAACCAACACAGTTTATCTCTACTCTGGCTCCATCTGGAAAAGCTACGCTTCACAAGTCGACATTGTTGAAGGTCCGATTGTGAATGACGTAACTGAACGGGTGTACTACACAGGTGAAACGTACCCAAAAGTATATCGAAATGACGGAGGTCCATACCGACTCGGTGTGCCAGCTCCTACAGCTGCGCCAACTGTTTCAGTAACAGGCGCCGTATCGCCAGATGAACTAGAAGAGAGTAGAAGCTATGTCGTTACATTTGTCACTAGTTGGGGAGAAGAGGGCCCTCCATCATTTGCAAGCACAGCAGTTGCGTTTAGAAACGGACAGACTACAACGCTCAGCTTACCAGCTATGCCTTCTACTTCTGGCCTTAATTTTACTACAGGTTCTCTAAAACGTATTTATAGAACTAACACAGGCAGCTCTTCTACAGGTTTTCAGTTTGTTGCTGAAGTGGCTTACACTGCCACATCGTATGTGGAGTTAGGCACAGCCAATTCAAGCTATGCATCCACAACAACACCCACAATGGTCGGTGGTGTTGTTTCCGCTCAGGCGACAACTAGCACTGCACTAGGGGAATTAATCCCTTCAGTAACTTGGATGCGTCCACCTGATGACAATGCAACATTGTTTCCAACAGGTCCAATGCAAGGGATATGCTCTATAGGCAACGGCATCATGGCCGGGTTTACTGGCAAGACACTTTGTTTCAGTGTGCCTTATTTACCACACGCTTGGCCTACTAGCTATCAGCTAGCAACAGAATCAGATATTGTTGCGATCAAGCCAACGCCCGGTGGACTAGTAGTTGGTACTAAGGGCAAACCGTACATCGCCCAAGGTTCAGATCCAGCGTCTATTAGCCTCATCCAATTGGAGAGTGACCAAGCCTGCGTCAGTAAAATGTCCATGGTAGATATGGGCGGGTATGTAATTTACGCCTCTCCTGATGGGTTAGTCACAGTGCAAGGTCAACAGATACAGTTAGTGACCGAAGCATTGCTTCGCCGCTCACAGTGGCAGGCTTACAACCCAACTACTCTAAAAGCCATGAATTATGAAGGCACGTACATCGCCTCTAATGCTACAGAGAGTATTTTGTTTGACCCCCGTGGGGGCAAGAACGCTTTGTCTACAAGTAGTGAAACCTATGACGGTGCTTACAATCATTTGGAAAGCGACTGTTTGTATTTTGTCGACGGCACAGCGGTCAAGAAATTTGGGCAGGGCAGTGGTTTTGCTAACTACGTTTGGAAATCTAAATCTTACGTTAGCACCAAGCCACGCAATTTAGGTTGGGCGCGCGTTGACGCTGACTCTTATCCTATTACGTTTAAGTTGTTTACAGACGTCACACCGCCAGCTCTAACTACATTTGCAGTTACAGTTTCTAATCCAGGTTCAGGAAATAAGTACTACATCGACGGAGTGATGCAAGCTACAGTTAGTTTAAAAGAAGGCTACACTTATAAATTTGATCAGTCAGCATCAAGCAACAGTGGCCATCCTTTAAGATTTTCAGCAACGTCTAATGGCACACATAACAGCGGTTCTGCTTATACCACTGGCGTCACAACAGTAGGAACTGCTGGTAGTGCTGGGGCTTACACGCAGATTGTTGTTGCTGCAAGTGCCGCAACATTGTACTACTACTGTACTAATCACAGTGGTATGGGTGGGACGGCAACGACGCCAGCGAATGCAAATCTTGCATATACTTATAGCGTAACTAGCAATGATCCTTTTCATTTGCCCTCGGGCAGTCGCGTAAAGCAATGGGAATTTGAAGTGGCAGGAACAGCGCCTGTAAACAGTATAAGCATTGCAGACAACGTGAACGAACTATTATGAGCAGACCTACAAAAGTAACAGCTATACCAGCCGTACCATCTCAGGTAGACCCTAACCTTAAACCTATATTGACTGCCGTAAAGGAAGCCTTAGAAATCCAAGTAGGGCAGCGCGGCGAAGCGCTGGACAAAGCTGTTACCTTTCGAGACCTGACCGAGGCTGGCATAGCTACGTTTAGAGCAAACGCCATCGCAAATGGCGGTGGAACTCTTTTACCAGCAGATGCAACGATTAGCGACTCGGCAGTGCCGCAAAGTCCTTCTAACTTATCTGCAGCTGGTGCTTTTACTAACGTTCTATTGTCTTGGAACGGAAGCTTTGCAAATAGAGCTGTTGCATCCGTAGAAATATTTCGCAGTTCCACTGACGTTTTAACTGCGGCAACACACATTGGTAGCACTCCTGGCAGCATTTATGTAGACACTGTTGACCCCGGCAGTACTTTTTATTATTGGGTGCGTTTTGTGTCAAACTCAGGTGTGATTGGTCCATTCAACGCCACTGATGGCACAGTTGCAACCACTAACAAAACAGTCGCATCTATTCTAACTGACCTAAATGAATCCATTGGTATAAGTTCCTTAGATACTGCTTTGTCAGAAAACATTGCTACCATTGGAACTATTGGTACATCAGTTACCTCACACACATCAGCTCTAGGCGCTCTTGAAGGGGAACAGTACATTAGAATTAATGGCGCAAACGAAGTTGCAGGATATGGCATTGCTGCTGGTGCTACCTCTAGCGAGTTCACAGTTAACGCAGGCTTATTTAAAGTCGGTAATGGACTTGGCGGCAGCACTATACCGTTTTTTATTGTTTCAGGTCAGGGTATGACCGTTGCTGCAAACGGCACAAAATATACAAATACTCCTCAAAGCTATCAACTAGCAAACCATCCATCAGGCAAATGGTTTGCTGCTGGAACATACATGGACACAGCAATGATTGCTGATGCCTCCATAGACACCGCAAAAATTAACAACCTGACTGTTACTACAGCTAATATTGTAGGCACATTAACTGCTGCTCAGATAGGCGCGGGAACAATAACCGCTGATAAAATCGGTGCTGGCGCTATAACAAGTAACAAGATTACGCTTGATGGCAACTTAGCTTTTAGCAATGCTGGTTCAGGAATTCACTTTACTAAGACAGCGTTAGCTAGCACTACAACAGGCGCTTATTTTGGGAGAGGTGTTGGAGCCCAAGCAGGGTTTGCAGGCATTAACATTTCATCACCAAGTGCAGGAATATACGCAGATACAACGGGCAACGTGTCGTTGAACAACGTTAATTTGTACGCTGGTGAAGCAGGTCAAGCGCTAGAGTTTATAACGAGTGGTTATCACATTGCTAACGTCTCAGCATTACAAACTAACATAACAATAACTTTAGTTGGAGCAGGAGGCGGCGCGTGTAACAACGCTGTTGGTTCTGTTCTTGGAAACCATACAAGAGCAAGTGGCCAAGATGGTCAAAACTCTTGGGTTGAGTTTTGGTCGGGCCCCGATGCAACAGGTACTGCAATAGTGTCTTTTACGGCAACTGGCGGCACAGGTTCAGCTCATTCTGTTGGACCAAACAATTCTCCTGCTCCTGGTCAATCGGGGCAAGCATCTTCACAAGCAGGATCTGGTGGCGCAAGTGGATCAGCAGGCGTTGCCAACGGACTACCCCCTTTTAATACAAACATGAACGGGTCAAAAGGCGGCGGTGGCGGTGGACCAGGAGGCGGTTATACCAGCGGTTTTCCTTATGGCCCAGTTAATGTTCAAGCCCAAGCGGGGGCTACAGTTTCTCATGCGTCACTTGCTGTACCGACATTTAACGGTGCTCGAGCTCAAAGCTATAAATGTTTTATAGGCACAGGTGGAGTCGGCGGGTCTTACACAGCAGCAGCGACTGCTAATCATGCTGCAGTTTTTACAACTCCAGGGGGAAACGGGGGTAATGGTTATCTAGCTATGACAAATCCAAACGCGGGTGGTGTCGAAATCGATTTAGTTGCCCTAATAAATAGGGTGTCTGTTTTAGAGACCAACCATTAAAAAGCAAAGTTTATAAAGGTAATAAATGTGGCATCAGTCAAACGGCAGCGCATTAGCACCCAAGAAGCACGAATGAAATCGTCGTTAAAATTTGCAGAGGAACGAGAAAGACCGCCGTTACAACCGAAGACACCTAATCAAGATAAGTATCTTAAAGCATTAAAAAACCCACATTGCCCGGTGATCATTGCATCGGGTGTGGCGGGGTCAGGTAAAACCTTCCTAGCGTGCGCTTATGCCGCTGATCAATTCATGCAGAACCGTGTACAGAAGATCATTCTGTGTCGCGCCAACATTCCTACTGGCCGAAGTCTCGGCGCATTCAAAGGTGACAAAGACGACAAGATGATGAACTGGGTTATGCCTATGGTCGACGTACTCAAGCAGCGCATGGGTGCAGGCCGTTTTGACACAGCTTTGGCTAATGGCAACATCGAGCTGCAACCTTTAGAGACGATCAGAGGGCGTAGTTTCGGTGGTGAGAAAGAAGGTGCGATGGTGCTCATCGATGAAGCACAGCAGATGACTGTTGAAGAAATTAAAGCGGTGACTACTCGGATCGGTGAGAATTGTGTGTTGGTATTGATGGGCGACTTGGCCCAATCAGACATTAAACAATCGTCAGGGTTAGGTGTGTTAATCAAACTACTTGATAAACATAAGCTGCCGATTACAGTTATTGACTTTGAAATCTCAGACATTCAACGCAGCGATATTTGTCGTATGTTCGTGGAATTATTCTATAAAGAGGGGATATGATATGGAAGCATTATGGGAAGCGTTAGCATTTTTAGTACAGGCAATTACAGTGGGAGGGATAGCTGGCGTTGTGCTAGCGATCATTGGTATAGTGCCTGTAGAGATTCACCGTAACATAGAACTGCACGTTAACAACAAGGAAGAAGGCGAGAGGATTCTAAAATCCTGGGGGCTAGCTTTAGGTACTGAACCAGAGGACGAAGAAGGCTAAATAGGGCTTAAAAATTGCTGCGGGAATTGCTGCGGAATTGACCTTAAACTACCCGTATTTACCCGCAGCAATGGTCTTAGCATTGGGTTAAGTCATTGAAATATAAGCTTATTTAGTAGGTATTAAAAAGATCGAGTCTCTCCGTCCGCACCATTTAAGTACTTGATTTACAAGAATTTTATTTTCAAAGCTGCGGAATTGCTGCGAAAAACAGCTATTTTATGTACCTATTTCGATAAAAACTCTTTGTAAGCCGCTTCCATTTTTGATCCATGTTTGACCCCAGTATTTTTAATAAATCGTGCGTAATACTTTAGCGTAGTCGAACTGTCAGCATGTCCCATTTGTTTTGCAATATAGGTAAGCTCTTCACCCGCATTTAACATCTGCGATGCGTAAGTGTGTCTGGTTTGATAAGGTATTCTGTAGCGAACCCCTGCTTTCTTTAATGCTTGTTTCCACTGCGCTCGTATTTTATTAGTCGTACTCCAAGGCTGGCTAGTGAGCGGATTCATAAACACAATGTCATTTGGCTCTACTCCTTTGAGGAAGGAATACTCTTTGTACGCTCTTAGACATTGGATTGCAGGGCCAACTAAATCAATTGTTCTATAAGAGGCTTGTGATTTAGGCGGCTGAAATTTATTGGGACTTGCATCAACGATGACCTGATCGATTAGAACAGTGCAGCCAATGAAATCGACACGGCTCCAGCATAACCCTCGAATCTCTTCTGGTCGCATTCCCGTAAAGAACTGGAACATTAGCTGCAATCCAAGTTGTTTAGAGGCGGCTCCAATAATAGCTTCTCGTTCTTCCCAAGAGAAAGGGTCAATTCGCGTGGCTTCAGATTTGATAACCACTGTTTGTTTTTTGAGTTTCTTACCTAATAGGGGATTCACAGAGATAATCCCTTCTTCTACCGCTGCGTTAAGTACGTCGCGTAGCACGGCAATTCGTTGAGTGCGTGTCGAGGGGAGCACTTGCATGGCTAATGCCCAATCTTTTACCATAGGCCATGTTAGATTGACCACTTTAGTTTTTGCTAAAGAAGATTTCTTAACTTGGCCCTCGATGATTCGTTTATAAAAGGTGTAAGTGCCTGGTCCAATACTGTAATGACTGTTCAGCCAGTGTTTTAGGAAAGTATAGACCTGTCGCTTGTTGACGAATAACGCGGCTCTTTTAGAATTTGGGAAGGTAGCGGCGTAATCAAAGGAGCCATTCTTAATGGCATCTTTGATTTGCGAGAGGTGTACAAAACACCGTTCTAAATTAGCGGGGGTGGGCTCAAGTTCAATGCGCTCGCGTTGTTCTGTTTTGGAGTCTGGGTAGTAAAATCGTACTTCGATTGAACTTTTAGACGCTTTTGCGACCCCCTTGTACGTTTTTGGTCTACCCATGCTTCGTATCCTCCGAGGCTAATCAATATCCTATTGTCGGGTGCTCTAGAGAATACTTCATTCTCTTGCCACACACCTTCACTTATTTTAGAACGTATGGCTATTTCTGTATAGCCTGATAATTCTGAAAACTTACTAATCGTTACTCTATCTAGCATCTTCATATGATTCAACCAATTTATTGAGATACCACGCTGCCTTTTTGGCATCCTCTGCGGTGTCCCATTTCTCCCTCCATAGGTATTTAATTACGGTCGCTCTGCAATGGGCCCGGAATCCTTCCGGTCCTAGTGCAGCGCGTATGGCGTCAATGCATTGCATTCCTGTATCGGATTGATAGTGCATTGGTTGTTTAACCATATCGTGTTCTTTCATGTTATTAGCCCTGCTTATATTTGGAGGTTTAAAAAAAGTTAATTAGGTGGCCCTTGCTGGCACTGTTGGTTTTGGTTGTTGCCAAAGTTCGTTTGCATAAACGCAAATTCTGGACTACTAACTGCAACACGCGGAATTAAGTGGCTATACGCATCAACGAGAAATAACCAATTAGGCCAATCCTCCAGCATCCAAGCTAACTTTTTACAGCGCATTTTACTAAAATTAAAGTTGTTCATAACTAAAATTGCACCCCTCGAATGACACCGCGTACGGTGATCTTTGGGTCTGCTAAATTAATCGTTGTACTTATGCCTACGACAGTCGGATGATGGGTCTCTACCTCATCTCCATTGATACTGGTAACGACACGAATAATGCAGGAGTCTTTTCCATAACGGACTAGAACCTGATTACCTTTTTCCCACTTTGCTAGTGGCTCTATTATGGCGTATTCGCCCACACTGTAGCGTGGTGAGTACTCGTCTGTATCAATCTCGACCGCAAAGGCTTCTGAGATTGCTAACGTCATGATATTTACTGTTTTCCCTGTAACGGTTCTCCCCGTTAATGTTAATGACACTGGAATTTCCATACTCTTTGTCGGCGTAACTGCATGTAGGATCTTGTACTCATCAAGTCCTGCTACCAACAAACTCAAATCGCATCGAATCAGGCTTGCTAAAGAAAGCACCATCATCGGATTAACTGCAACTGTGCCGTGCAACATCTGACTAAACATTGGCTGGGTAATGCCAAGTTGTTTAGCTGCGTTTTGTTGAGTAAGGTCTTGTCCAGACTTCTTGTTCTTATAGTCATTCCATGAGTTAGTAATACGCCGCGACATCTCAAGGGAATCCTTGGATAGACTTCGTTTACTGGAGGGCGGTGCGCCCGTTTTTGTTTTTAATGTGGTCATCTGATTCCGCCTCCATACAGTGTTGAATTAGCCAACGAGCAATGTCCTTTGCTGGTAATACATTAGCTTTATTCAAGAC
>Ga0209816_1000445_pt1 | contig 32893 bp, 28 predicted proteins | sample CoawatmetaG01DNA_FD_187509 | JGI IMG/M metagenome (GOLD analysis project Ga0209816, IMG submission 187509) | Marine microbial communities from the West Antarctic Peninsula - Coastal water metaG017-DNA (SPAdes) (version 2) | ecosystem: Environmental > Aquatic > Marine > Coastal ...
GTTATGTTTGGTCTAACAAATTTATCTAGTCCTGGAAATTCAGTTGCCAATCCATCAGTCTTGTATATATCTTTAAGTTTGTCTGCTAAATCTTTAACAATTTTTTGATTTCTACCTTTTTTATATTCTAATAAAAGCTTATTTAATCTTTTTCTTAATAATCCACCATTTTTAGTGCTAAAAGCACCTTCTTTTAAAGATCTAGAATTGGGATAGCTTTCATTTTTAATATTCGAATCATAATGATCTTTAATCGATTTGTCAGTATCATCATTAGTGTCAAATGTTAATTTAAATTCTGATTCTGAACCACAACAATTTTCTAATACAATTTCTAATTGATCATTTTCGTCTAGATCGTTAAAATTATCGCCATTCGCGTTCTTGAAAACTTCAGATATACCATATGCCGGCAAATTTCTATCTTTAACAATTCTTTCTAGTATTGAGAACATTCTTTTAATAGAAATATTTGAACTAGTTTTAACAGCATCTTGAACTTCTTCTCTTATTCTTTTTATTGGAATTGGAAAGCTAGCTGTTGTATGAATTCTTCCTCCCCCGGCATGATGATTCAATGGATAGAATATTATTTGAACTTCATCATAAAGGCATGTTGATGCTAAAGGAAATGCTATTAAGTTTGAAATTGCCTTACCTAACGTCACATAGTTAGAAAAGTCCTCAGAATACATATCACCATGGCCGGCCGATTCTTTTTGAGTTTGGCTAGTATTGTTTTCTAAGTTCGCAATAGACAGAACCTCATCAAGGGCAGTAGAACCGTATACTAGTGAATTGATGAATGGATCAGGTATTCGCGGATCATCAAAAGCTTTAATTTTACCGTATAATCTTTGCAACATTGCTTCTTTTTTATTTTCCTGAAAAAGGCCGGCGCGTTCGAGGTTTGCAAAGATTTTTGAGCCTACACCACTCTCCTCAACTAAAAGTGCTATATTTATTTCTTCTTTTCTTTTTATTTTTTCTTCACTATCTGTTATTGATTCAAGTTCAAATATGTATTGCAAACCCTTTGCAGCACCTTCGTCGCCTCTTCTTAATGCGCCCATTATTTCTCTATATGCAACCCATGATAAAGAATTATCAGTACTTCGAGCAGCGCGATCATTTAGTTTTATTTTTTGACGAACTTCTTTGGCTTTTTCTTTAATTTTGCCGTTCTTTAATTGATTATTTCTAATTAAATCCTCGCTAACACTCTCAAAATATTCACTAAAAACATTTAACGGTATTTCCGGGCCGGCACCGCAATGTACACGTTCTGTCTGTCTAAAACCATACGCTGCTAATCCTATATTAATACCTACTGCACCACCATCTGAAAAGTCGTAGTCACATTTTACAACTTGATAAACTGATCGATCTTTAAGCGCATTCAAATACTTACCGATTATATTGTCAGACCCGGGTCCGCCTTCTGGGTGATTCCAGCCGTATTCTATTAAAATTCTAGTTGTCGCAAATTGAGAACTAGAAACTAAAGGTGCTAGATCTTTTAATCGACTTCTGTCATGCAAGGTCATCTTTAAGTTTCCTTTTTTTGATGACATTATACCATAGCCGGCTCCAGTTATGCTAATATTAACGCTTTCTAAAGAAAGAAAAGGCATGATAGGTTCTAATATAGGGTCACTATTAATATTATTTAACTGATCTAAATATTTATCAGAACTATTAGAATTGTTAATGTTGGCGTTAGAAAATGTCTGTGGCGTTGTAAATATATCCATATAAGAAACGTCAATGTTTTTTAATGCTTCACTTTCATCTTGTTTAACAGATTTAGAAACAGGGTTTAAGCTACCAAAACCAACTGAATCATCAAGTGAAAAGTAGCCATTTTTATCTTTCTTTATAAATCGCATATAAGCAACGCTATTAAGACTATTTGGTGCTGTTTTATCACCATTTGAACCAATTTTATAATTCTCAGATAAAACACGTACATCAATGTAAGGAACACACCTCGACATTTCAATAGCTGGTATAGCATTAAAAAATATTGGTAAATGATCTTTTCCTTTTGCGGCATTGCTGGCTTTGGGGTGCTGAACAACTAGTGCACATAAAGAAGGACTAACAAATCTATCTGGAATTCCTTCGAAAGATTTATTAACTTCAACCGTGTTGATTTTACTTGAATCAACACTGACATCAGATGAGAACATTTTAGGTTCTTTTTTATCTTCATCTAAATATTGGGTTACATTTTTAATTTCGCCTGTCTTTTCATCCTTAACTTGTTTTGTAACGTTAGACTTAATAATACCCTTTACGTCATAATAACCTAAACAACTGTTCATTGTGTATAATTTAGATGCTCCAAACTTGTCTTGTAACTCGTAAAAATTATATGATCCGTCCTCATTTATCTCGTAACCAGAAGTTACTTCACCCGCAGCAGCATCAAGCTGCGCAGCAGCGGAATCGAAACTTAAGTCTTCTTGTATATTTACTTTTACCGACTCTTCAAAAGGTAAGTAACCGCGCATTGCACCAATAAAGATATTTCTATCGCTGCTTTTACCTTGCGGGTAATAACCAGGTACAAACGTCATCATTTTTTTTGCTTCTATACTGGAATAATTTGCAATATAACCTTTTAAATTTGGAATATTATCTGCGTTACATAAATCATTAAAGAAAAAAGTTCCTGTAGTTCTATCTAAAATTCTAGGCATGATTTCTGTTAAATATTTTTTTAGATTTTCGTCAACTTCAGCGCGTATTGGGCGCATAAATCCTGGATTCGTGCTCATAAATTCGACGCTGGATAAGATATTATCAGCAAAAAGCCATATATCGTTTTGGGATAAACCTAAAACGTAACCCTCAAATTCTTTGGCTGCTTCTTTAAGTAACTCATAACTTAAATTATAGTTTCCTATTTTGTCATATTTTGAACTGCTCAAATTAACACCCCTAGTACTTCACCTACGCTAATAGGTACTTTTATAATTGTGCCAGGAGGAACTTGGAGTGCATATCCAATGCCGCTAGCAGCTGCAAGAATCCACCAAAGTGAAGAATCACCATAATATATACCTGCAAGATAATCTAACCTCTCTCCTTCTTCTAAGACATGCACATTGTAATTTAAAACTCTAGAATTAGCTGCCCTAAAAATCTTAGGGCTAGCATCAGATATGCTTACTAAGTTTTCACCTAAACTATTTTTAAAACTAGCTACAAAAGAGTATCTAGAAAGCGCCATAACTTACCTCATTTATTGTTTTTACCTGTTGATCGTGTTGCATGACCACCTTCTTTTCTAAAATTAAATTCTGCTTGTTTTCCGTCATCTGAGTAAACATCACCTGATACATTGCGCATAATTTCACCAACATTATATAATGGTGCTTTATTATAACCACTATGATCTAACCCTGGTGGTATATCATGAATAACATTAAAGCTAAATGATATTTTACAACCCATAGGTGCCCTTGCATTAAAATCAGTTTCCCAACCAAAACTATTATCTAACCAATCAAAGTTAATACCACCCATAACGCCAGCTAACCCCCTACCTTTTGTTGATTCAATAGCACGAGCAAAAGGATTTAATTCCGGTCTCATGAATAAAGATGTGTCAGAAGCATATAAAGATCTAATCATATCATTTAATTCATTAGGTATTCCCAATCCCTGTGTTATGTCTGTCAACAACCCTAAACTCGAATCTATTAAGCCTCCCGGGTCTGTTGCAAATAAAGTGGCGCCTACTATACTATTTGTAAAAAGAGCCTTAGGGTCGGGTAGTATATCATGATGTGCAACAATCAAATGCTTGTTACGTCCAACACCTAGCTCCGGAGGTGCATTAGCATCGACAACTGTTACACGATAACCAATAGTGTTAGGCGGTAGTCCTTCAAAATCATTACCTTTTTGTACTACTCTAACTTTAAGACGCCTAGGTATTAGATATTTCTTACCACTTTCTTCACAATAATACCCGTTAACGACGTTAGGTTTTAAAAACATTTGTCTTAAAGCTTGAGCTTTTGTTTGATATCCACCTGATATACCGTCCCCTGTCGATAGATTAGGATCCCTGAGTTGCCTTATAATTCCACCTACTGCCAAAGGATTAGAAAATCCGTTTACTAGTAAATTAGAAGTTAATTGAATTGAAGCACCTCTAGCTGCTTTCATCGCAATTTTTCCGAGTTGATTATCCGGTTGTCCGGCTGCATTAAATGCTGCATTCACTATTGAATGTGGACTACCAAAAAGGCCTAACCAAACTTTAAGTAATACTTCTTGTATACCGGCTAAGTTTGCTCCAATTGCACCTGCTGCAAGGCCAATAAGTTTTGAGCCTAAGGAGTCGTCAGCTGTTGATGCTTTTACATTAGAATCACCAATACCAAATGTTCTAGCTAATGCAAATCTTGAATAGTTTGATTTAATAACATCACCAATTCGCAATCTAACAATTGGAGAAGCTCCAATTACTTGACTAAAAGGCATGTAAAACTTGCCACCTTCACCAGCTGTTGCAGCATTAGAAACCATTGAACCTGCTGTCCATTGTGGGTATAACAATGTTACTAATTTATTGATCTTGTACCACATCGAATCAAAATCTTCTCTATTTGTAGCAAATAAAGTAAAAGCAACTTGTAGACTGCGTGTAGTATTTTTATAAATTTGTATAGCATCCATTCTACCGTAACCATCGATTGAACTATAGCTAGGTGTAATACTGTCAGTCAGCGTGTCTAAAAATGCATTAAAAGATATAATTTCATTCGTTCGCAGGTCTTGAATATAAAAAGGAACATACTCGGCATCTAATTTATCTTCAACAATTTTAACAACCTCGTTAGGGATTCTGTTATACGACCCATCAACATCAACACCAGTATAAGTATTTTTAACCAACTTAGATCCAAACATTCCACGGACAGGACTTTCACCATTAAAAGTGTTATTTAACTGAGATGCTGCTCTAATAATGTTTGCCGGCAATAAATACATAGACGGCGCAGCATCTTGTTCCCAAGATAGCTGATTTTTGTTTGATCCAGACTTTTTCCTAGACTTATGAACTGCTCTATTATCTGGAATTGCGTCTACATCTCTCGGGTGTTTAAAATCAGATTCTGCATTTTTAACTCCGGATGTCGATTGAAGACTGATATCACCAATTACTGCCATTACATTGAAAAATTTAATAAAATTGTTTTTTAATATTAAGTCTCTATAGACTAAAAATAAATCATTGACTTCTAAAGTTTCGTTTAATGCACCATATTTTCCTGCTATAGTCTTGTATGACTTAAGCACAGAGTTGGCTATGGCTAACCAGTAACCCGGGCTTTGAGCAATTAAATTATTTTTAATAATTTTTTCTTCATCATTTGAATCTTTATCTGGACCTAAGACTATTTCTAGTCCTCGATCAACAGCATCACCAAATGGATAGGTTGTATTTGTCAAGATACTATTGATAATGTGGTTGTCTATTTTTAGTGATGCTAATTTTCTAGATTTTCCTAGCATATACAATCCAACATCAACTTTTGAATTTTCTCTTAAATAAGATTCAGAGTCTGATGCTAAATCAATTTTATCAGCATCCCTGAGTTGATTCATAAAACTATTAAAAAAGTTACCAGCAATACTTTTAAGGGCTATTAATGATATAGCAGCTTGTATTTTGTGAAGCTTTATAGATTTTCCAGTAAATCTAAAGGCATCATTATAAGTTGTACCAAAACTATCAATACTATCAGAATTATCTAATGCATTATTATCGTTCTCAATTAAATCGCCTCTTCCTGCCCTTAAAGATTCGCCTGATGCTCCAGTTGGAAAACCTTTTGCATTTTTACTCCTAAGATTACGAAAGTTAACACTGTTGAACCCTGTGTTTTTGTCTATGTTGTTGTTTATGTCTAATGAAGTAATACCTTCACTGATATCCTCGATATTGCCAGAGCTACTTGGACTGTCACCTCGATCAAATCCAGAAGCTTTATATAATAATGACGCACCTAATTTTTTTAGATCATCAAAACTAACAATACTGTTATTCTGGTCATAAACACCAAATTTATTTTGAACGTTTAATGTACCCTTGTTGTTATTTTTTTCTGACGATTCAAACTCTTTAACATCTTGGGGTTTTGATGTAAATGAAGTTTTATTTTCATCGCCTACGTTTGCAAACCTATTGTTTTTTAAAAATATTCTTTGTGTTGCTTGTACAATATCGTTTTCTATGCCGTTAGGGTTTGTTAAAGTCTGCCCTGATGTACTTAAAGGCCGGCCAGTAATATCTTTAAGTTTGTCATGATTTGAAAAGTTATTACCTGTCTTATCTATTAAGTCAGTAATTGGTGTACCGGAATCATCAAACTGTTTACTATTACTATTTTCATTAAGTTTTGCTTTTAATAATGTACCTTGCTCAACAAAAATGTTTTCAGCACCCATACTATCAGCAATAGGTATTGAATCACCTTTGTTTGCGCTAGCTGCTAAACTGTTACCAGTCTTGATTTTAAAATTATTGGAAGAGTTGTCAACTAAAAACTTCAAATATTCGCCTAACAAACCGGATGTATCATCTAGCAAGTCAAGTAGTTCTTCTTCTGTGCCTGGTTCTAATCCAATGCCATCTGGCGTAGTACTAGTAGTAATTGATATTGAATCTTGTGTAGATCCTTTTTGCGTAAGGAAATCTTTTAATGTTTCTCTTGTTATTCTAGACAATTTTTGACTCCTCTAAGTTTTGTAATATTATTTCTTTTAGTTGACTTAGTTGCGTTTTGTCATTTAAAACATTATTTTGCGATTCGATAATAGTTTTAAAATCTTTAAGCATGCCTAGAACATAAGTATCAATTTCTTTTAACTCATCTTTGTTTAATCCAAATTTTAAAACATATTCGTATATTTCTTCTTTAATTTTTTCTTCTAAATTCATAGTTTCCTTATTTCTCAGTTACAAACGTAATATTACCGCCGTTCTTTTCTTCTTGGATTGCAAACAATTTGTCGCTTAATTTACCAGAATCTAGTGTTAAGTTTACTCTCATTTCTTTATTTTGTTTTAATGTGTCAATTAAGCTAGCAACATCACCTGTTAGAGCTGATTGATTCTCAATACTCTTGTCTATATTTTCACTGCGTTTTGCAATGTTTTCGGCTTCTTTGTTAGTAGCATCTTTTAGGTTTGCCACTGAGGTGCCTAAATCGCCTGTGGCAACTGTAACACGAGTCATTGACCCTCCTCCCGCAGTGGTAGCTACTTTATTCACCATCTCAGCAGTTATATCTGCTGCAGCTTGCGCTGTGTCTTTCATGACCGGTAAAATCTTTTTATTAAACCCACGCATCATATTAAGATCAGCGTTTAAAAGTACTCTTGCATTTTCTTTGGCTTCGTCTGATAATTTAAAGTCTTGTATTGTACTTACTGATGCTTCTGACTCTTTCCTAACAGTTAAGATGTCTCTTGCTATCGCGTCAGTATATCTTGCTTGATTCCTCAAGGACTCTTCAAATTCTGCAGAACCTCTAGAAGCACCTTCAAAAGCACCTCCAAACTCTTCAATTGCGTTTTGCATCCCATCAGCATCTTTTGCTGCATCAGTTGACGCCATCAATGCATCTTGATCGATCTGGATCCCTGTATCCATAAACTGTTGCATTTGTTCAATTGAGCTAAGACCTAATTGATCTGTTAGTGCTCGTTGTCGCGTTTTGGACATGTTTTCAACATCTAAACCGGCATCCAAGACTTCCTCTCGCATTCTAAGCATAAATTCTTCTTGATCTTCGTTTGCCAAGTACGTCATTTCCATGGCATCCATTTGAATTCCAAAAAGTGCTGAAAGGTCACCCATCTTACTAGCAGCATTATCAAAGTCCATAAACTGACTAGTCATACTTTTAAAAGTTTGAAAATCCAGCCCTAATGTGTTTAATGAAGCAGATATACGTCCAGCAGCATCGACACCAATATCTCCAAATAGATTAGTGTCTTTCATAATATCTAAGATATCATCTTTTAAATCTTTTGCTGAACCACCGGTTGTCTTTGCCAAGTTAACAGATACACTAGCAATATCTTCAAATATTTTTGAAGAAGCCTCACCAGTAAAAGCATATTGTCTTCTAAGAATATCGCTCATTGTAGAAGAATCAACGCCCATTCTTTTTCTTACTAAAGCAATTCTTTCCATTTCAGCATGGCCTTGACTCTTTAGAGACTTAGCTAGCGTAATATTATCCTCAGCAACATTAACCATAACTTCAGAAAACAATCTTGCAGGTTCAAGAGGATCTTTGAAGAGTGCAACTAAAAGATTTTTACCAGCCAGTGCACCAGAACTAAGTTCTAACATTGAATCTTTTCCGGCTGAGCCTACCATCGCCAAATGTTGTTGTGCATCTAAGGCTTGGCCGGCCAGTCCGGTGACTTCTTCGCCTGAAATATATGCTGCGTCAGATATTCCACCAAAATTTTCCTGAATTTGACGGAAATAGTCGATCTCACTATCTAGTTCGTCATTTAAATCTGCAAAAGCATCTGACATTATTATGGCTGACTGTGAAACACCTCTAAAAACACCACCAGTAATGCCTGTTACACCGCCGGACATCTTTTTAAATTTAGAATACATTCCGTCTGTATTCTTGTCTAAGTCTGCGATTGCGTTTTCTGCATTCGCCACATTAGCAGTATTGATCTCAATCCTGGTATTCTTTGTGCTTTCAGATGGTGGAGGACTAATATCAGACGGGGTGCTAGACGTGTTAACATTACTAAAGCCTTCTTTAATTGCTGCGGTAATCGCGTCTGCTAATTCTTTGTTATCCATAAGTTATCTCGCTTTTACATAAATATCTATTACAAGATTTACTTTTTCATTTGATTTTCAAACTGTGATAATCTAGCTAAAGAGTTATCTTGCTGGTTAGCACTTGTGTTGTTATTTTTAGTATTTTCCATAATACTGTTTTTGTCATGAAAATGTTTCGCTAGTCGGTCTAGAAACCATTTCCTGTATCGAATTGGAAGCTTTTTCACCTCGGAGTATGACATGTTGAGGTGGAGTTGGAGGGCGAAAAATTCCTCGAGAATTAATTCTCTCCAACTATGTAGTGGGCCAAAAAAACTCACTGGTTATCGGCAAGGCAATATCATTATTATGATTGCAACTATTACAATCATAATCCCAGGTCATGTCAATTCCTGGCTCAGATTGCCGAATGTGCTGTCTGAGAGATCTACTATCTAATGCGGGCATATTAATTACAAAGTGTTTAATTTTGTTCTTATCTGTAATACCATCAATTGCCAAGATGGTGTTTTCTAAAAAATTAGTAACTGAATTGTCATAAACAACGCCAGCTTTTTTTAATCTTTTTTCTGTAATAGCTATTTCTTTTTGGTCGTGACCGGTTAAAAATTTATAACGTATTACTTTCTTAGTGACGGGTAGTTGATATTCAAAAATATTTTTACCATCCTCAACCGGTTTGACTTCTAGCCGTTTAATACCTAGTTTTGAAAGCTCAACATTAATTTTGTTTTCATGACCACAATTGTTACACCCATGTGTAATCTTATAGTCTGAACCATAACCAGTTATTCTAATTGAAACCATTAGTGCGTTTCTATCCCCGGTTATTAAGTCATTAACATCAATTGACTTCTCTATAAGGCAAGAAGCTATTAGTTTTTCAACGACAATATTTTCTTTAATAAATGCCTGACTAGTCAAGATATCTTCCTCTTTAGCAGTCATTGCCTTTATTTGTAAAGTCTCTGTGTTGAACAGTAAACTATCAGGTGAATAAATAACGCCTCTAGTAGGTAAAGGTACACTTTCTACCGGTACCTCCCAACCAAAATCATCTTTCATTACATTGCTTTGGGGTATATTTCCCATATTATTTCTCCAAAAAAAAACTCCTGTTAGTATACAGGAGTTAAATTAATTTGTAAAAACTTATTATTGCTTAGAATTGTAATACACAATTATCAACGTCAAGTGTTAAACTTATTTTCATAATTTCATCACTATCATAACTTAGAGTTCCAAAGTTAGCTGACTGTATTTGTGCGCCCTTGATATCCCACAATTCTACAACGGTACCGATTGGATCTAACATTTTTAATTGAAGATCACGCTTATAAAAATCAGCATATCCTGCTCGACCTGAAACGGATTCATAATGTGTTCTTATCCATTCCATTACTTGTTGTGCCCCAGAAGGTGCAATCGGATCGTGAAGGTCAACTGTGATACTTCCCCACACGCCTCTTCCGTTTGATATTTTTCGATAACTATTAATGAACTTAATGTCACTAGATTGAAAACTTATATCAGGTCGCTTCGTAGAAGTTACTAAAAATGAGTCAATACCTTCAATCGCAAGGACCCAACGATAACCTCTTTTTGGTTCGAACTTGTTTGGTAACATATCTGTGACTGAAAGTGTTTCTGCCATTTTAATCTCCTTAATCTATTTATATATATCTATTTCTTAGATATTTGAACCTGCATTTGTAACAACAAAATCAAGTGCCACAAATTCAACTGAACGCGTTGGCTGTAAGAATATCTTACCGCGTATTGTATTGTTCTCAACATCAGCCTGTGTGGTTGTTGATGTATCAATAACTGCTTTGTATCGATCGATTCCACTTTGTTCTTGTACTCTTTGGAGGATTGGGTTAACCAAGGCAGTAAATTTTTCTAAAGTTTCTTCTCTATTCGGCTCAAACAACAAAGTGTTTGCAACATTTTTAACTTTTCTACGAACATTAATTAAAAGTCTTCTTACATTAATTCGATCTAAAGCAGAATTTGCTGATTGTAATGTTTTTTGACCCCAGATTGTAACACCAGTTCCTGGAAATGCTGTGATAGGATTGATATCTGCTTCGTAAAGATCATCTAAGTTTGTTCTATTTAGTCTAACAGCCGCTACCTCAACACTATTTAGTGCGCCTCTTGCAAAACCAGCCGGTGCAAACCATGGATGTGCAACCTTATCATTAAGCGAATACGCACCTAAGACTGCAACTGATGGAGGAACTTGGATAAGTGTGTTAGTGTTTGGGTCGGTCACAGTCACATCAGGAAAATATGCAGCTGCAAATGATGAGTTCAGTGCTCTATTCTTAAAAGAAGTAACTGTATTTGATACATGCGGTTTTTGGATTGACGAAGTTATAACAGTATTAACTTGATCTCTTTCTTCAATATCCATGATGTACATAGCGTCAAATCGATCTTCCACTTTTTGAACCGCGTAGTCTGTCACAGACGCATGTCTTAAACCCGGAATGGCAAGTATTTGAATATCAACATCGGTTTTTGAAGCCATGATATCAACAGCTTTTCTATATGCTGATACTGTATTATCATTTACGCCTAACGATAATGCATCATCCATTTCTCTTTTAACAGCAACGTTTGTTAACTTTGATTTTTCTTCATCAAAAATGTTAACACCGTCAAACCCACCTTGTGCCATGAATGTAAACTTAGCAAATTTAATATTACCAACTTTACCTAGATCATCTACGCTAAAGGCTCTCGTTTTATTAGTTTCATTAGCTGAGATGTTACCTTTTCGTGTATATGATGCGCTTAACCAGTATTCCGGATCTGCTAAAGTATCAGAACCAGTCCGAACAAGAATATTTTCTAAAGTAAATTTATTATTATTGAATTTATCGCTGTCTAATACGGTACCATTAACATCAGCAACGCCGGCATTGTTACCTGCAGAAAAGTTAATAACATCTATTCTATGAGAAGGAAAATGCTTAGTAAAGGACTTAAAAGAATTATCGGGCAAACCTATTAAGTTAGGTTGTGTGGCAGATGTTTTTCTTGTTGTTTGAACACCCCAAAATAATCTTTGATCTGACTTTTTTGTTATACCAGTTCCTTGTGCAACAGTCTCTCTATAAGGAACAGGAGGTTCTTTAAGCGCTTGAACTATATTGCTAGTACTCCAAAGCGCATCAACGGATGCATTAAGTAAAGAACCACTGGTAACCAAGTGATTAGGACCTCTAAAACCAATAGGTAGTGCTGATATATCAACGTTCCCATTCTCAACATCATCAGAAATTTCAACTCTTATAAATCTAGACCTTACTGGGTGATTACCATCAACTATAATTTTTTGACTATTTGAGCCAACATCAAAGTTATAATAAATATTTTGATCTCCAATCGCTCTACCAACATATCTATCTGACCCTGGATTTAAAGATATGCCTCTAAAGCTCTCTAGTACTCTTTGTTCTTCATCAGTGTCGCTAAAAGAACGTACAACTAAATCAAATGTACCATATTCTTTGTTTGATGTGTTAGCTTTTCTAATATTTTCAATTGAGAATTTAAATTTATTTGCTGTATTTTCACCTGGTGAAAGCAAATGTACTCTAAATAAATCTTTTGGAGCAGAACCAAATGCCTGTGAAATAATAAAAGGCGTCTTCGCATGTGAAAACCTATCTTCAAAATCTTCGTAATTAGGAACCAAACTCGAGCCTTCATTTCTTGTTGAAATTGATGACGTTAATAAAAGACCAATATCTTCTGCTGTACTGTTTGATGATTCTGAATAGCCACCTATTGTTATAACACTACTACCTGTAACAACAGCCAAATCTGGGTATATATCGTAATGTGAATAAAGAAGATGTCCTTCTTCTTCTATCTTGTAAGGGTTTGTATTGAATACATTTGCAAAATAATTAGGACTAGTCATATCAAAAGAAGCAGTTATGTGCGTAAGTTTTGATGTGTCTAAATTATTATAACCATTCATTAACATTACAAAGTCTTGGGTTGCCAAGTTAACAGAGCCTGTTGTGTGACCTTGTGTACTGTTAGTTGCAATATTTCCTTTAGTTGGTGCATTAGAATTTTGTGTTGTACCACCACTTAAGTGAAGTATTACACCACTTGGTGCTAAAAGAACACCGCGAAGAATCGGAACTGCGCCGCCTTGTCCACCAGAAAAAGTACGAAGATCAACAAGCGCATCTGCCGCCAAAGCATTTATAGCGTTCCCTGCGACGCCTATGTTATCCATTGTCAAAGTAATTTGTGTATCTGAAGATCCTTGTGCAGCTGTGATTCCTTTAATGCCAGTTGTGCCTGTTCCTTGACCACTGTCAGCTGGATCAATAAGCCCATCAGCTACTCCATTAATTGCTAAAATAAGCTTACCTGCTACTTTTGCATCAGAATTTGTCGCTGTTGCAGCGCATGCAATTGCTATTTTGTTTGCGGCTTCAGCTGGGTCAGCAGCCTCTCCATCGTCTAATAAGATTGAAGTTGCAACCCCTGAACCACCTGCTAAAACAGGTATTGTATATACAAAAGTAGTATCAGCTCCTGCAGCAGTAAAGCCTGTTAGATCAATTGCATTCACAGCAGTTGCTTTAACATTTAGCTGTTGAATACCAGCATCACTAAAAATTGTACTTCCGTTCGACTCAGACATGAATGTGCCTAAGAAATAAGTTCTACCTTGAGGACCGTAACCAGAACTATCGGTTGCAGCAGCATAACTATTATTACCAATCAAACCATTTTCTTGTACAATTCTATTACCAGCTGTAAAACCTGCGTTTGTTACTTTGCCTGTTGATGTATTTCTTTGTTTACCATTTCCGGCACCTAAAACACGCATATAGGTAACAGCTTGTGCGTTGCTTAGCCATTGACTAACTGCGATTGGTCCAAATTTTTCACCATCAGAAGCGCCAAATGTTGTAATGAAGTCGCTATAATTCGCAAAAGTTAAAGGAACATATGCTGGACCTTCAAGCGCAGTACCAATTATTCCAGCAGGTACGCCTACCGGTCCAGTTCGCCTAGGTTGCGACAAGTCTATTTCTCTAGTTTTTACACCTGCTGACTTAAATGTTATTTCTGCCATAAAATTTCTCCGTTTATCTTAATTATTCGAAACTTACACCTGAATTCGTAATAATGAAATCTATTGCAATAAATTCTACTGCGCGTGTTGGTACTAACACAATTCTTCCATTTAAACGATTCTGTTCGATATCTTCACTTGAATTATTAGATGAGTCCATTACTATTTTAAATTGGTCAACACCTTGCTGGATTTGAATTGTTGCCAGCTGAGGTGTTGCTTCTGCAACAAATCTAGATCTAGTTTGTGGTGTATTTTGTTCAAAGATTAATTTATTTGCAATATCTGAAATAATTCTTTTAACTTCTAAAAGCATTCTTCTAACATTGACTCTATCCAGTGCAGATCGATCTTGTTGGAGTGTTTTTTGTCCAAATATAACAAAGCCTCCGTTAGGAAAGTTAGCAATAGGATTTATTCTTGCTTCATACAATACGTTACGATCTTCAGCATTAAGTCTAACCTCAGAATTCAAAACATTGCTTAAGGCCCCTCTGTTAAAGCCAGCTGGTGCAAACCATGGGTAAGCCACAGAATCATTATACCCTAAAGCTTTAAGTGCAGCAATCGATGAAGGTAACGATATAGCTGTATTATTTATATCGTCTGCAAATATCATATCTGGAAAGTAAGTTGCCGCGTAACTATTATCAACACCCCTCGCTTCAAAAACATCTATTGTTTCTTGAACGCTAGGTCTTGTAGTTTTACTAAATATTATATTACCATTATCATCATAAGCAGGTATATCCATTAAATAAATAGCTTTGCTATAATCTCTAGTTAGATCACTTACAAAATCTGTGACAAAAGGTTCTTTAATTCCCGGTATAGCGACAATATTAACTCTCGAAGCCATTGGATCTGTTATTATTCTAGCAGCTGATCTATAAGAATTAATAATATTGTTGTCTTTACCCGAACCTGCTGCAGAAATTGCATGCAAGTTTTGATGTGTAAATGTTCCGTTTGAAACATTAGCTTTTCCTTGCGCATCTACTGAGGATGCTCGATCATTCATTAGACGATTATCTTTGTCAAGAATGTTAAGACCGTCAAACCCTCCATGAAGAATATTTGTAAATTTTGCGTAGTCTGTGAATCTATTAAAGTACTTAGCATTTCTAGCTGCTGCTAAAGTTGCAAATGTTATTCTTTGTAAAGCACTTCCACCATCATCAAGTATTGTATAGTTTTTTGTTTCTATTTTACCATTACGCAAGTAAGCAGCTTCTCTCATATGCTCATTAGCACTTCCAGTCACAGCAGATGCTATTGAAGCCTCAATTGTTGAAGTTGTTGCTATTTGACTGTATAGTGAAACTTTTGATAAACTAAATTTATTGTTATTGAATATATCTGCGCCTGATCCTGTTACCAGCGTATCAAGTTTTTCTAAGCCTAAAAACTTACCATAGCTTTGAACTAAGGGATTGATATTCGAAGAAGCGTTTGATTGTAAGATAGCATCGCCTATGGTGCCGGTCAACGGAAGTGTTTCCATTTTAACACCCCAGAAAAATCTATTATCTGATAATTCTAGTGCGCCTGGTTCACCGGTGAAATTTGGAGCCGCGTTCTTAGCAACTGCGCCACGCGTAACCTTAAATCTAAAAGGAATGGGTGGTAAAATAGAACCAGTTAAGTGTGCTCCATCAACAAATGCTGCACCCTGTTCAGTTGCCAATCTAGCCGCACCTTCAGAAGCTGGTGCACCACCAGGCAAATTAGTATCATTATCTGTTAAGTTGTCATTTGTTTTTAATAAAGGAATACCTCTAAAACCAAAAGGTAACGTTTCTTCTGGTATTAAACTATCTTCAACATTTTTATTTATAATAATTCTTACGTATTGTGATCGATTAGGCCTTTTACCTTCAACGTTAATTCTTCTTTCTGATTCTGTCTCAGCGTCAAAATTATAGTATACTTTCATATCGCCAACTTTATTAGCAATATAATTTTCATCTTTAGGATCAAGTGTACAAAGAGGAAATTGTTCTAGAATTTTAAGATTTGTATCAGTGTCATCATAACTTCTAACTAAAACTGTAAACGTTCCAAAATTTTTCTTTTTATTGGTTGATTTTTTTAAATTAGTTATTGATATCTTAACACGCTTATTTCCAACTTCTCCGTCATCAAGAGATTCAAAATGAAATAGATCATACTCTTTATTTCCAAAGGGTTGCGAAATAAATGAAGTTGTTTTTGCAGATCTATAACGTGTATCAAATCTACCAAAAGCGTCTCTAAAAGTTTGTGATGTATCACCTGACGAAGCACTAGTACCACCAGAACCGGAAGCAACACAAACTGTTCCTTTAGTAGCATTATAAGTAACACGCGCCAGTTCATTCTCAACAGCAAAATCTGCATAAAAAAGATGTTGTTCTTCTTGAAATCTATCTGGGTTTTTGTTTAAAAATTTACCAATATAATGCTTACTAGTCGGATTTAACGAAGCGGTATATATTTTAATACCAGCCAACCCTTCATCATTAGCAAATGTTTGTCCTAAAGCGCTTGACAAAACTAATTTAAAAGTACCATCTTCGCCAGTCCCAGTATAGTTTGCTATTTTTGCCAAATCATCAGCAGTTTCACTAGCTGAATATGCTTTGTCATGATCCAACAATTGAACACGGGATCCAGTTGCTGTTAATAACATTGCCCTAACTAATCGAACACTAGTCGATGCATCAACTGAATCACTATCTGTAAATAACGGATATCCGGCTGGTTCATATTCATTTATATCATGTGACGCAACTATAAATTGTACGCACCCTTCGTGCCTTAGATCTGTATTACCATTTCTAGCTGACACCAACCCTTTAATTCTAAAACCTGCATTTTTAACTGTGCCTTGTGATAATGTTGTCTGGATATCCCCTGTGGAGTTAGCTGCACCTGCGCCAAGCACCCTAACATATGTAACTGCTGTTCTATTTTTTAGCCATTCGCTTACAGCGTATGGGCCAAACTGTTCTCTATTTAAGGTTCCAAATTTTCTTTCAAAATCAACGAAAGACCCTAAAGTGACAGGAACAAATGCAGGACCTTGGGTTGACGTCCCAATAATCCCCGCAGGTACACCTTCGATTTCTACTGTTCTCTGAGTTAAATCAATTTCTCTTTCGAAAAAACCCGGAGATCTAAATGTTTGCTCTGCCATTAGTCTCTCCTAAAATTACTAATATAAGTATTCATTTGTGTTGGTAATATCTTTTTTTAATTATTCATATTGTCTATCAATTTCTTTAATAATTCTAGAAGATACAACAGACTCGCCTGTTCTAGAATTAACATTTTTTACTCTTAAGAATTCTTTTTGACTATTATTTGAAAAAGGATTTTCTACAAGAGCCTCCAAAGTTGCATTACTTTCACCCCTGCTTATTTTTAAAGAATCAGCATTTGTTAAGTCAGTCATAACATGTCTTTCTATAGATTCTTTATCTGTTTCAGGCTGATAATCTAAAGTAACAGGAGATGATATATCATTATAAGTAAAGTCAATTGAAGGTGCAGAAAAATATGATCTAACTTGACTAGATAAGCCTGGGACTTTTGAATTTAAAATATATCCAGGCAAAGTTAATTCAAAATTATATTTAATAAGCCTTTCATCATCAGTCATACTATCAAAATTATTATCAAACGTTATTGAGTCTCCAATAAATGCGACCAGTTCAAACCCTTCATTAGTTTTAATAGCAAATTCCCCACCCGGTACATCAATTTTATTTAAAAGATACTCAATCATTTGATTACCTTGTTGCATATATTGACACCAAAAAGTAATATTATATGTCATGGTAATAAAATACGGGTACGGTATTTGAATAATTTCAAATATATTTGTACCTAAATTATTTTTTAAATTAACTTGTGCTGTTTTTGAAAACTGTAAATTACTTTTTTCTCTTCTAGTTGCAACTTTACCTGCTTGCGCACCTAATGAATTGGATGCATCTATAAAGTTATTATTTGTAGCTACGTTATCTTGATTTCTCAATCCTGACTTGTTAACAAGATTTTGAAAATTTCTATCTTTTTCAGATAACTTATTTTTTACTGTATAGTTTGGTTGAGCTCTCAAAGCAATTGCAGTTTTCTTCCCACCTTGACTAGCGCCAATGTCTAGGTTTTGTCTGACAATTGATATTAAAGGTAAGATGTTTGTATTGTTTTTGTCTCTAATTGGATTTTTCCTTCGTGTCAGTGCAAATCTTTCACCTGTTGCAAAGATAACTGGTACATTTTTAACTTGATCTTCGGAAGTAACCTGGAAATTTAATGTCTCATTAAACAAATCAAATACAGCGCGATCTATGTTTTCAATACCGATTGACGGGAATTCAAAATCAGTAGGCACATTACTCCCATCAAAATCTTTAATTAAAATTTGCTTCGGAGGTATTTTTGTTTTAGACATAATTATTTATCACTGTAAAATGAAGAGCCGGCTTTTGTTGCGTCACCTTTAGAAGATACTTCTTTTGGACCGGTTATTGGGTCTTCTAATACGCCATTTTTTCTTAAATCTCTTACATCACCAGTCTTCCCTAGACGATTTTCACTAAAACCTCTTTGCTGAACAAAAGTGTCCTGCACTGCATCATCATCAGTATGCTCTTCAGATGTTGGACCAAAAACCTTAGATAAGAATTGATCTTTTCTAGCTTGGCGCCCTGATATCGTTATAAAACGTTTATGCTCAATTTGACCAAAAATTGTATTTGTCAAAGGTGCTTTAATTACTTCAAAAAATGTCGACCCATATGAGAAAAAGTCACCTTCTAATATTTCTATTCCTTTATCTAATAAGTCCCGGGATTGGATGTAAGCTTCTATTGTATAATACTCTTCAGATCCAAATCTATTTGTTCTGATTTCTTGTTCATTATACTTTACTAAGCAATCTAATTCAATTGGCGATTCGAAAACCTTGTCCGGACTTTCTTCGTAAACATCGTGTACTTTTGATTTGATTTCAGAAATTTGAAATAAATATATTTTTTGCCCAATAACATCTTTAATGACTTCTTTGGCAATATCATTAATAAAATTTATTTCTCTAGGGGTGATGAAAAGTCGTGCCATGATTTATCCGTAAAAAATAGCTTTACCATTAGGTACTGGTACATATTTAAGTTGTTTATTGATTTGCTCTGCTCTTGCTGATTGAATCTCCATTAACTTATCGTAAGTCATTGAGTCTAACAGTTCTCTTAATTTTTCTTTTAAAGAATCTCTATCTGTTCTACCATTACTAATAAGGTCACTGCTATTCAAAGTAACGTCAGAATTAGGTACGGGAATACTTCCAAATTTACCCCTAATATAACCTAGTTGCTCCATGGAAATGGCTAGAGTGTAACTTCTGATCCACTGGCGACCTATACTGTTTATACGGCCATACTGAACGTTACCAAATGGTAGATTGTTCATGTTTGATACGCCGTGAATTGTGTCGTCGCGATAAGAAGGTTGAGTTGGATCTGGGTATTGTCTAATTCTAAGGAATAATTTTGCGTTGGATGTAGGTGATGGGTATATTCTAAAGTTTGTTCCCATGATCTTATATGAAAAATTTGAACGCCTTACACGATTAGATAAATCTAATTGTCCGCCACGAAGCAAATCTTCGTAAACCGGCAAAATATAAAATACTGTCTCAGGTGTAAACGATTCAAAGCTAAATTCATTATTTAAGTAGTTTATTGCAGAGGTAGTGTCAAAAAATCTATAAGCTGCAGCAGAATTATAGTGAAAAACCTCATCAATTTTAAGCTTACCCTTTGTATTGACAAAAAGTCCACCATCTGCACCAGATAATTCTGTGTATATATTATAATCTTGACGCCCTGTTTCAAGCTGGATCGATCCTGTTACAGAATTGTATGAACCACCAATTCCAGCTTCCATCGCGTAAGGTTCAGCAAATCTACTAAGAAATTCTAAGTTTTCTCTAATATACTTTTCTTCACTGCCGCTCATGATGCTACCAGTAGCAAAACCTAAAAAGTTAACTAATTGTGACTTAGCTTGGTATTGATTAAGAATTGCGCTATATTCTAGCGTAGCCTCCTCAAAATTACCCCATATTTGTTTTTTAGTTAATTCTACAGAAAGGATATCATCACCTAACTTTCTTTTAACAAAAGTAATCATACTATCCGCGTCAGTTTTAAAATTATCTTCGGCGTCGTATACCCCAAAAGGTGTTGGGAATGTTGTATTTGAAAATATAGCCACGCTGTTACCTCACTGCTTATTTATATATAGGCTAACTCAACTATAACTTAACGGACCATTTACATATATCTCTTTGAAAACTAGTTTTCTAATATATTTTATTTGCCTTGACCTATCGCCGTAAACAACGCAACATAATAATCTTCAATATTTTTTTGTATGTCACCAATTGTCTTAATTTTGTACTATCTGGTTTCATTTTTTATATCTCCGTTGATCGATCGAGTCATTTAATTTGTGACCTTCTACACCATGTGCCTCATGTGCTTCACCTAACCCATCACTATCTTTAACTTTTTCTAACAGAATAGCTGGTATGTCTGTTTCAACATAACATTCTGGCCACTCGACATCGTAAATAGCAACGTGACCGCTTTCATCTAAACTGTGCCAAAGTACTTTACCAATCTCATTTAAAGCAGAATCCTTCCGCTTAACGTGAGTCAGTCATGTATGGCCTATAATATCATCATGTGCTTTTGTTTTATTAGGGATATCATCTAATCCGTAACTGTATTTGTCATAAAATCCAATCTTTTCAAGACTCTCTGCGATTGCTTTCTTAATATCTTCAGCAGACACGCCATCTTCTGATGATGCCATATCATTAGCAACTTTTTCTTTAGCAGCAGCAACATCTTCTTTTTCTTTTTCCAGCGCTTGTTTTTGTGCATCTGTCATAACGACAACTTTAACTTCTTGTTCTAAAAGCTGTCTTAATTGTTTTCTTGTTATTTTCATTCTAACTCCTGTGATGTATCGTCCTTGTAAACATTTGGATCGATTGGATCTTTCTTTAGTGCGCCTTCTTTATTACGTTCAAACCATTCAGCTGATGAAGCGTCAGTTTTGATTGGTCCACCTGCAGCCCATGTATTACAAGTTCTAGCACTGTGACATTTAAAATGGTGCATCCAACAATAACCTAAAACACCAAACTCATCTGCAACAGGTTCAGTTGTAATTGCAGGTATACATTCATCAACCATCTTAGGTGATCGATCAAATGCAACACAGTTACCACAATTTGATTCTTTTGCAGCCTCAGGTGTTGTTTTCCACTTTTTTGCTATTTTTTCCCAATACTTGCCAGGCAATTCAACATTTAGTGGGCCATATATGATCCAGTCTAATTTAATAGCTCTATCTCTATTAGCTGTATTGACACTTAAGTCTTGTGTTGCTGTCGGGCAAACAAAGTTTTTAGCTTGTTCATATAATTTTCCAAAAGCACTTTCGCTTTTAACATCTTTTATTTTCCAAGTTTTCTTTTCTTTTCCTTTAAATGAAAAACCGCATTTAACACATTTTTTGTGTTTTAACAAACTTTTAATATCTTCTTCTGATTTATGAACATGCCCACAATTTGGACAAACATACTCTTTTTTGTTCTCGCCTTCCAGCAAGAATGACTCAACTATTCTTTTTAAATTTTGTCTACTGATTCTCATTTTTTCTTCCTATTTCTCTGTGTTTTACGCTTACTAGATGCCTTACGATCTTCAGCATAATCATACGCACGTTTTAAACGTTTTTTTGTCGCAGGATCTTTTGCATTCTTATAAGCAGTGCGAACGCGTTGATGTATAAGATTAATTATCTGTGATTGGCGCTGGTGGCTTTTACTTTTAAAGCTCTTTTTTGATAAGGTGTCCTGTATATCAGACTTTGTTCTAAACTTAACAGAGACAGTATCCTTGGGATTCTCATCGGTATATAAACGTCTGCTACTACCTTTTGGCTTTTTACCTGTGCCTTTTCTCGGCTCCTTGCGTTCGTTTATCTTTTCACAGTTTGCAACTGTCTTTCCGGACTTTCCAGTTTTTGTTTTTTTACCAGATTTAGCACCCGGTCGATAACCATCCCAGCAAGGATTGTCTTTTTCATTCATTGACTTGCTAATTTCAATAGCTGCTAAGTGTTTTTTTGCTGCAGATTTAGTCTTGCACTGCTTAGACAAAGCTTTGCGACGCTTTTTACCACGCTTCGGTTTTTTAGGATATACTTTAAAACAACCTGGGCGAATTTGGCGTATCTCCTCCTGAATTAACAGTTGGAGTTGTTTACGCGTTATTTTCATTATCTATCGTGTTGACCAGACATAATATCTTCACAACATGCCATGAGTGCTTGTTTTGTAACGGGACATTCGCAACATTCAATAAGACACATAACAGCAGCACAGCAATCTTCTCGAGAAACGTTACCTTTGTGAGTGTGACCCATAGTATTGCTCATTGCCTGCGTCGGCATTAATGAGTCTTCACCCATTTCATTGTACTCATCACAACCGCAAGGTGACATACCGCATGCATCACAGCCATGTGAGTTTTGAGAAAATGCACCTATTTTGCCCATACTTTGCATGGGAGCCATTCCCATCATTTTGAATTCTTTGAGAATTAATTTTCTAATTTTGTTTCTATTAACCAACGACATAACTTAACTCCTTTACTGTAAGTATTATTAATTATCTTGTCTAACTTGTATTTTCTTGTGTAATATTCTATATCATATCTTAAAAATTCGTAAGCTAACCAAACACTAATGATTGTCACTACCATCACTACTAATAGCGAAGTTGTCTTTTGTTTCTTTTTTTGCATCAAATATGCTCGTTTTAGGAAGATATGCTTGGGATAAGATCATTAACGTTGCAAACACAATACTAACAACGTTTCTAATAGTAAATAACGATTCACCAAGAAAATGATAGGAACAAATAGAAAAAACAACAATATTAACGCCGTATGCTATAAACTTCACAGACCAAACAGCCTGTAGCCATTCATATGTGATACTCCAGTATGTCATGCTAAAAAAGAAAATAACTGGTGAGACACATAAAGCGCTTAGCCATATATTATCTTTCCACCAATCGCTAAAGATAGGGCCGTTAAGCTGCAACCAAGCCAAAAGATGACCGGAAATTAAACAAAAAAGTGCAAAAACTAATTTCATATTGATCTCCGTAAGATGTGTATAATTAGGCTTTCTGCGCTTAAATTAATGTGATAATTTACTTTATTAATAAAAAAAAGGTGCCCGTTAGGAACACCTTTAATTACGTCTGCTAAATCTAATTTAACGATTTATTCGAAAATAACTCTATTGATAGCTGTATAATGTACAAGTAATATTGCAGCTGCTCCATCGCCATTTTCTATTCCAATATAAGGAATAAGGTCAATGTTATCTGCGAGTGCTTTCGATCTTTTCTCAGTAGCACCTGCTTGTGCTCGCTGACCAAAGTTAAACAACTCAGTATCATTAGCGATTGTAGCTAAAAGAGCATCAACAGTAATGCCTAGTTCTGTTACAGCTGTAACTTTACCAATTGCTACAGCAGTGCCTGTCACATGAAGATGATCACCAACCTTAAAGGTTTTTCTAGCATCTACACCGTCAACAACAAGAGTATGTGGAATTGTTGTTGTTGCACCACCAGAAGCACCATTGACAAGGGTATCTGTTTCACCGTGAGTAGCTGTGGTACCTGAATTACCGCCTGTGTGACCGGTATCGTTAACTAACGGGTATTGTGTTCCGTTAATATAAGCAGAAGCTCTTCGTTCTGAATCAATAACGATTTTAAGGTGATAATTTGTGTTAGCTGCTAATACTAAGTCTGTGTTTGTGTCGAAATCAACACCTGCAATTGAGTAAATAATGTGCCAAGTCATATTAGTGCCGTTAGCATCCTGAGCAAGATTGTCCGATGTTGCTGTGACTTCACCGACTGTTGCGTCAGTGCTAGCTTTAAAGAATATCTCGTTATCGTCTGTGGCTGACAACTGATCATTTGTAAGCTTTAAACCTGCCCAAATCTTCTGGTTATCAATAGCTGCTGATGTTGTAATAGAGCATTCCCATTCTGTATAATTTTCAGTTCCCCATTTAGTTCCTGACCATGCTGACTGATTTGTATCTAAGTGAGGTAATATAATTATCTGGTCTGCATCGCCTGTATCTGTTTGAAGTTGAAGTCCGCCATGAGTTGCTGAGAACGTAACGTCATCTGTTGATGCATTTGTACCAAGAATTTCAAAACTTTTATTTGCGACTATAACTTTGGTAAGTTCAGCAGCAGTTGTTGTTGTACCTCCAGAGTCGAGATCTGCATTTAAAGCAGGACGTTGAGCAAAATACTCTTCTAAGTAGTATCTGTCACTTGATTTTGCACTTCTGTTTACATTACTGACGCCGGTAGCATTTAATGTATTTGTGAGTGATACAGTGGAACTGGATGTCACACCCGATCCTGTTTTTTGTACGAGGCCTTTTGCGTTCGTAATTTCTATTGCTGGCATAATTAACTCCTTTAAAGTTTTTTGTCTACAAGATTCCGACACGACGGTAGGGTCGCCTTTATGCTATTGTGCCGGGCCTAATAGTATATATTACCTATATAGCGCTAATATATACAATTTTAAGTTATTTTTTTTGGATTTGTTTTTTAATTGCATTCTGAACACCTGCACCACCGTAATTAGCTAAAATGTTTATTAGCATGCTTAGGTCAGCATCTTGGTTATTATCTGTCTTTTGAGATGACAAAGTAATAATCTTTGCAGACATTTCAATTGATTTGCTGTTTAATCGATCGATAACAGCCATAGCTTGTTTGAGTTCTTTTTTTAATTCTGATATTTGTTGTTCTAGCTCACTGTGACTATGAACAGATTTTACTACTGGTTTCGATACAGATTTTGCTACTGGTTTCGATACAGATTTTGCTACTGGTTTCGCTGCAGATTTTACTGTACCTGAGTTTTTTCTATTTGACATCATTTCCTCCATATATTAGTATGATTCGTTATAATTATACAATACTAACGCAAAGTTTAAAGGAGCAAATAAAATGAAACCGATTATAATCCAAAATAGCAAAATACCTGTTTATCTATCAATATTCATCAGCATTAGTGCAATAACGCTTTTTCCGTTTATTATATCACGTGATGAAATGTCTGATATTACAATCAACCATGAAAAGATACACATAGAACAGCAGAGAGAACTACTGGTTGTCTTCTTCTACATACTCTATATATGGTATTGGCTAATAGGTAAAGTTAAAGGAGTAAACAACGACGAAGCTTATATGAATATTCCATTTGAGCGTGAAGCCTATGCACAGATGTATGATGAAAACTACTTAGCTAATCGTGAAAAGCATGCCTGGCGAAAATACATTAATTAAGGCGTACGCCGGTCCACAAAAGAGCACTAGCCTGCCATATATGTTTATCAAGTGCGTTTGTTGGTACTAGCCATTTAAGAGGTAATTCTTCTTTTGGTTTATGGACTGTTGTTGAACTACCCATCATGCCTTGTTGCTGTTGAACTGCAATTGCTTGCTGTTTAATCCAGTAAACACGTGACTCACTTGTATAAACTGATGTCCCAAGTACAGTTAAGTCCGGACTGTATAGTATCATATTCACAACAATCTGGTGGTCATCTATTGTTATGATCGTCTCAAGTAACATATGATTGTTTTTATACGCGCATTTTTTAGGATCTCGTTTATAATTGCAATCCTCCCACACATATTCAATCGTATCTTCATCATATACTTTTATATCTGTGTGCATTGTTACCGGCTCGTAGATTCCTCTTTTATTTTTATATTTAGCTTGGCGCCAATATCTTGATGCATAACTAAAAACTGTTTTCTTTGCAATTACCGCTTCAACCGCTGTGGATTGTATATCCATTACTACGGGCGCAACGTATAATTCTAAATCTTTGTGGGCCTCAACAACTATTGTTTCATTTGCAACTGTTTCTGGTTCTTGTCCCTGTGCAAAGAACGTTAATATAAAATATAAAAAAAACATAGTTACCTCCTGTTAATAACTATACGATATTTTAACAATTATTAATCAAAAAAAAAGACGCCTCCCGAAGAAGACGTCCTTTCATCAAATCACCAAAAGGTGTTTAGATTAGATAACATCCATGTCTAAACAAGTAACTGTTCCGTAGAAATCGGCGCGAACCATTTTCTTTCCGTAACGAGTCATTACACCTTTTCTTGGTGTAAAGTCTTCTGGTGCGAAGATTGTTGGAGTAACAATTAATGGTACGTACGGAGCATAGACGTATCCAGACTCTAAGTAAGAACCACCCTTGTATCCAACAAGAATCTTGTTGCGTGGGAAGTAAGGATCTTTGTAAACAGTAAATCTGTTAGAAAGAGAACCAATCTGCTCAGCACCAATATTGCTAAGTTGAACTTGTCCTTGACCGTCAATCTTCAAGTTAGGCTTGTACAAAATAGAAGCTTCAAAGATTGTAGCAACCTCAGGAGAAACTACGATGAAGTTTGCACTTCCGCGAAGAGTCTTTCTGTGGATTTCGTTAGCAACGTCGATGATGGTTTCAACCAATGTCTCATACCATTCACGAACTGTACCTGTGAATGATGGTCCACCATGTAATGTTGAAGCTCTAGTTGCCGCGGCTCCGGAGCGTTTATTAACAAACTTACCAGGAGAACGTGACCAAAAGAAGTTTGCGCCTGCTGCTTCAACCAAAAGGTCATTTAAGATCTCACGATCGATTTCTAATGCAATCTGCTCTGAAAGAATCTGAGTCAATTCAACTTCAGCATCCATTGAGTGATAAGCATTAAGATCTTGAGCGAGTTCTGGAGACCAACGAGCTCTTAACTTACGTGTCTGAGCTGTTACCGCAATACTTTCGATCTTGATGTCGATTTCTGGAATGATTGGAGCAGTTGCACCTGTACCAAAATTCGATTCGAATGAAGGAATAACTGTTGCACCACCTGTACCACCAGCTACTGCTACCTTATCAACCATTGGACCTACCAATGTCAATAGATCTATATCTGTTGCTGTTGTACCGGCGTATGTCGCAGTTGCTCTTATGATGAAAAGAACGTCTGTACCGTCTGTAGGCTTGTCAGTATACTCATGAGTAGTATCATTAAAAGTAACTCTTCGATTCAATCTTTTAAGATTAAAAACATGGGTACCGTTTTGATATGAGTTGCCATTGCTATCGTTATCCCACTGTTCAAGTTGGCTCAATGCGCCGTCGCCACCATCATCATTGATTAAAGCAAAGTTCTTCAAAAGAGACATGTCTAAATTAGCTGAAAAGTTGGCAGCTTTTATAAAAAATGCAATCGCCTTGACATGTCCGCCTTGAATTTCTGTTATCAACTGGGGATCATATCCTAACAGTTTTTGATTTTTATCAAACTCAACTGTTGTAGAATCAATAATTTGCTTAGCTATAAATGCGCCTGAGGCACCAGTTGCGTATGAACCAATACTATCAGCATCGGCCACATCAGTACCAACCAATAAGTATTCTCTAAATGGTCTTGAGTAACCTGTACCTGCTAAGTCATATTGACCGCCTGTTGCAACTGCTCCAGCCTGAATAGAACTTCCAGATGGTGATCCGTAAAGTGATTCACCTTTTGCCATGGCTTGTGCAGTGGTAGCTGTTACTGCAGCGTTACCAACGCCAGACTCAATATTACCAACATCTGTTCCGTAAGTGTAATCTAAGTAGAAAAGAAGACCACTTGGAAGTGACATAGGCTGGATAGATACTAATTCATTAGCAACTAATCCACCGAATACTCGACGTACGATTGGGAATGCGATATTACTAAAACCATCTACTTGTCCGGTAGATGAACCGCCAGATCCCATGGCATTGGATTCGCGAAGTACTTGTGCTGCTTGGTTTTCAAGCAAACGTGACATAATTTCGCGGTTGTGGCTTTGAAGACCACGTAAAAGACCTGTTCTGGTCCATTTTTCTTGAATTCTAGTTGACTCTTGTCCGACGTGACGATCACGAATTCCCTCGGTCAACTGATTTAATGTAAATGACTTACTCATGTTATTTCTCCTTTAATGAATAGTTTGAGTTCTTATTTATCTTATAAACCGGCCAAACGTTGCCATCTGCCTAACTCATTGTTAGACGACGTTGCGTTTGACTGTGAAGAAGTGGTTGGACGAGAAGAACTTCCAAGAACACGAGATTCTGAGATTGTTTTTCTTTCACCACGACTAAACGTTTCAGTTAATGACTTATACAAAGATTTTGCTTCAGTCAATGATTGTGCTTCATCCAAAGCCTTGATAACAGACTTTTTCTGACTCTCATTCAGGCCTTTGTTCTGCAACAATTTGTTGACATATAAAAGCTTTGCATTGAATAAATTGAGATCTTCCAACTGTTCACGAAGAGAACTAACGGCTCCTCTGTATTTGTTCAGTTTCTCTGACTGAGATCGATTTTGACGTCTCAGCTGGCGAATTGCCTCGTTAAGTTTGTTTATCTGAGGAGGATTAGTAAATGCGTCACCGCCTTCCTTTCCGCCACCAAATGCGCCGTTAACACCAGCGTTTTGTTTTCCTTTACCACCAAAAGCTCCGTCGACTCCGACTTTGCCTTCGCCTTTACCACCAAATTGGTGATCAACTTTACCTTCAGAAACCATTTTTCTAATTCTTCCTAATTCCTGTCGAAGTACACGAGGATCGATTTCAAAAACTTCATCAAGTGCTTCCATACCTTCCATACCAGGCATTTCTAATTCATCTTCTGCGTCTCCCATGTCAGGCAATTCTAATTCATCGCCGCCGGCCCCAGGTGCTACATCCAATTCTAGTTCAGCAATTAAACCTTCAATTGCAGCGTTAACTTCTTCTTTAGAAAGCATTTCACCTTCTTCAGCTGCAGGCTCTTCTAATTCCGGAGGTGGTTCTTCAGCTTCCACTTCTTCATCTTGCTCGAGCAAAGAAGAAAACTGTTCATAAAGTTCTTCTAATTCACCAGCTTCATCAGCTTCATCAGCTTCATCAGTTGCGACTTCTTCTTCTTCCATTTTATAATCTTCTTCCAAAGCTTCCCTTAGTGTTCTAAGGTCAACCTCATAATATTTCTTCGACATGTCTTCTCCTTTTGCAGTCTTAGATAAATGATTAGCACTTTCATTTAGTCTGTGCGATAAATTTAACAGTTTTTCACGCTGGTTTTCATCCATTGTTGAAACTGCTCCTTTTACAGCACTAAAAAGTGCCTTCTGTGACTTAGACTCATTAAGAGAATCTAAATTTTCTTCACCTATTAACTCAACTAAAGATGCGAGTGCACCTTCGTCAAGATAAACTTCTTCTTCAAGCGTTTCATCTGTTGTCTCTTCATTGTATTCAACAGTCTCATCTTGATCTTCTTTGTCTTCGAGTAATTGCTCTTCAATAAATTCACGAATTTGAGGCGTTACTGACTCAAGGATTGCTTTTTTGGCATTTTCCTCTGCTACCTCTTTTAATTTCTTTGCGTCTGCAATTGCTTCTTCAAATAGTTTACTCATTTTATAAACCTCTTGTTCTATACTTTAATTATTTAACTGATTATTAAATATCACAAAAATTATCATTTATTTCATTTATTGTGTTTCTTATTCGATTGATATTTTTTGTATGCTTCTCTAAAGATACTTCATGTCTATCTAATAAGTCGTCCAATGAAAAGATAGGATTGTCATCTAACTCATAGTGTCTAGGCAACGGAGCACGTGCTGGCCCATAACGTGAAGCTGACATATCGACACGAGGTCGATGACTAGTTGGATAAGTCCCTGTACTATAGGATGTCTTTTTTGCTTTCCCACCCTTTGAATTACGATAAGTAACGTTAGGCGATATACCTTGCATTACTGTTGTTGTATGTGTCCCTTCGCTTGATTTCTCTGCGCTTCTTATTCTGGCAAGGTTTTGTGCATGTTTCCTTACCGGATCTCCGTAACGCTCGGCCTTTTCTGCAACCATACTATAAGCGTAACCTATGTTATCATATGATGTGCCTTGCGGGTCTCTTCTACCTATATCTACGGGATTAACAGACATACTCTGTCGCACCTTTGATAATACATTTACATCATCTTCATCGTCTAGATCATCTAATTCGGATTCATCTTCAAATTCGGCATCAAGTGTCAAGGGATCACCGGTCGAGTGCATACTGCCTCGAGGACCGTTTTTTAATTTATCCCCTATCGATCCAAAACCACCAATAGGTCCGAAATAAATTTCGTATAGATTACTACGCTTTCCCATCCGAACCCTGATATGATCGTCCTGAAATATAGGTACCTAAAGTCCCTTGTTTTGATATTTCTGTTGATGTTTGTGATGGTGATACCAATCCACCCATACCGCTACCGAATTCTACATTAAAATCCGGATCCGGGAGTTCACCTGCATATTCAGGTTGATCAGCAGCATTAAAGCTACCTGGTCCGGGTGAAGTTAAATTAGGAACAAACGGCGAAGCTGGTAAACCACCACCACCTGTTTCAACGTCTTCAAGATTAGGTACAGGATTTTGTGTGGTACCTTCAAAGTCACGATTAAAAGAATTAAGACCGTTACCGTTAACAACAGTTCCGTCTAGCGCTAGCGCTTGATATAACTTCTTTCTTTCCAGATCAGTTATTTCGCCCTTATGCAAAGGTGAGTCGGGAAAAGCTGACTTGATATTAATGTCTTTTCTTGCACCTTTTGGTTTATTTGGTGCTGCAGCAGGTTGAACTATGGTTTGTTTTTGTTCAGCCATTATTTTTTACCTTTTATAAGCGTAATTAAAGTATTTTTTACTTTATTTAATTCTTTTACTTCTTTCAAAGACTTAATTTGACGATTTTTGATCTTCTTTAAGAGTCTAAGTTGTTCTAAAAGTTTAACCTTTTTTTCTTGTTGTAGCTTTTCTCGCTCTTCTGCAATTAACCTTTTAATTGTGCTTGGTGTTAATTTTATAATACGACGCATAATACCTCCTGTTATCAAAACATAACTATCATCTAAAAAAAGATTTTTATCTTTTTGATGGAGCAAATGCTAAATTAGCCCAATTACTAGCCTGTTTGCCGAATAGATCTTCCGGAGATGATTGATTGACGATTTTAGCTGCTTTATCACCTGACGCCATAATACTCGGCCCAGAGGTGCCTAGACCTTCTTTTTGTTCTCTTAGCGTTGTCATTGCTGTATCAGCAAGAATATCGCGCATTACTGGATCAGCAGTTATACTTTGAACTGTCTTGCTAATTAAGCTATTTGGATCATTATTAGCGCTAACATTGTCAATGCCTGTTTTGATACTATCTAAGTAAGACGATTTTCTTTGGTCTGACTGTACTGATTGTCGTTCTTGTATTGACTGATCGCGTATTTGTTCACTAATTCTACGACTAGTACTTTTTTCATGATACTCTTGCATTGTGCCGCGCAGTTCTCTTGACTCGCTAATCGTGGCTTGGTTATTACCCACCAAACCTTCAGCTAATATTTCAATTAAACATTCCTTTACAATGTGCTTTAGAGCTTTTTTACTTTTATTGTTCATTCCCACCTCAATATTTCATTAAACATTCTATCAATCTTATCTGATTGGTTAAAGATTTTATCTAATTCACGTCTATTAACTCTTCCTTCCTTTAGCATAAATGCACCAGGTGTAGAAGGTTCAGATACCATATCAAAACAAATTAACTGAAAGTCATCTTGTACAACTTGATTCCCACCTTGGGCAACTGTTGAGCCTACGCCTCGCGATGAGATACCAAGGGTTACACCGCTTTCAATTAAAGATTGAATGATTTTGCCAGCCGGTGTATCTAATATTTCAATTTTACCATAAACATCGTCACCCTTAATATACGCTTCACGAACAATATGAGAAACATTTTTCAATTCAACAACTGAGGAATCTGGGTGATCACATTCACCTAATGCACGATTTTCGCGTATCATCTTTTGATAGTTCATTATTTCCCTTTCGAGGATAGGTCGAGGATAAACACGCCCGTTTTGATTAAGCGTATTTGCTCTTTGAATAATTCCGGAGAGCATTACTTTTCCGTATTTTTCTTTTGATTCTTTTAGCATTTCTTTCGTACAAGAAATAGGTGTCCATTCTCTTAAGACGTTTAATTCAACAGTCATTTCATAACTCCTTTTTGATCTCAGATATCATTTTTGTTAATGTCAAGAACTTAACAACACTAACATCACTTATCTCTTCTGACGACATGTTTTTAATTTTTTCACGAACTTCGTCAAGTTTTGAAAGTAAATATTTGTTATTAGATGTACCTTCAAAGGTTTCCAAATTGTTCAATGCTTCTCTTTTCTTTTCTTTAAAAAATGTTTGGAGTTTTTTAGGATTTTTATCTGATAAGAAAACATAGCCTTCAATGATCTGTTTTTGGTCAGATGTTAACTCTTCACCATAGCGGCGATTAAACTTTTCTGTCATGATTTTTAAAACTAATCTATCACTATGCGATGCATCATATACTTCAACAACCTCACTAACAACTTCTTTTTTTCGAAACATTAGTTCGCCTAGTCGTGTTTCTATATCGATTAAATTTTTAATATCTTTTTCTTTTTTTCGCCATTCATTTAAAGCTAACTGGACAACGCCTAAGTCACGATAGTTTGCAATACTTCTATAATAAAAGTCTTTGTCTGTTATTTTATAATTTATCGATCTAAGCAAATCTGATTTTTCTTTTTCTAATTTTTTTTCATTTAAATTATTGCTAGCAATCTTTGCCTCATTTAAAATAGATGCGATAGTATGAGTATGTGTAATTTTAGAT
>Ga0209816_1000447_pt1 | contig 32852 bp, 45 predicted proteins | sample CoawatmetaG01DNA_FD_187509 | JGI IMG/M metagenome (GOLD analysis project Ga0209816, IMG submission 187509) | Marine microbial communities from the West Antarctic Peninsula - Coastal water metaG017-DNA (SPAdes) (version 2) | ecosystem: Environmental > Aquatic > Marine > Coastal ...
GACCAGCTAGTTTCCCCCCTCCCCCCCTAACTATATGGTGATGTAGCCTGTTATTCGGTGAGTTTCTTCGGTGCCTCTAGCAGTTTACATAGGGGTGAGGGTTGGGGTGGCTACCTCCTTACACATACACACACTACATACGACACTACTGCCCCAAGTACTTCCTCCACCACTTGAAGAAGTCCTCCCCATAATGTACTTATCCCCCTATGCTATCCTATAGGTGACGAGGAGTTCGTGGCTTGTACCCCCCTTAACGCAAGCCTACTTCTATAGATATGCCTACAATATTCCAGCTATACCAGGCATTCTAACTAATTACAATAAATGTAAAGATAATGCTTGACATCCCAAATATAGGGGTTTATGGTTATACCTAGCAACACAATTATATTTAACAACACAATCCAGGAGATACATATATCATGGCACTATACAAAGTAGTAAACGAATCAGAAGGTATTAAACTATTATTATCAGATGAGTATGCTAATTGGAGTTACGACCAAGCTCAGGCATTACTTGAATACTATGACCAATATAGTGAGGACACAGGAGAAGATTTGGAGCTTGACACAACAGTCATCAGAATGGAGTGGGCAGGTTATGCCAGCATTAAAGAAGCCCTTGAAGACCATGGTAGCCCAATCACTTGGGAGGGCTTACAAGAGCAGACAGGTACCCTTGAGGGGCTTAATGATGGTAGTGTGTTAGTCCATGAATTCTAATATGCAAGAGTTAGAAAGGTTGTTTAAATACTTTAGTATTAGTGAAGACATAAGCCATTTGGCTAAGGTTCAAACATTACTTAGTAGATACAATCAAGACTATGATACAATAATTAAACTTTACAACGAAAGGTAATATTATTTATGAATTTTGATAGTGTAAAGAACTTGGTTTTAGAAGAGGGCTTGATGGAAACCTATTCCGATTTCTTAGATTCTTATACGCATTCCGTCGCGGTTTATGCAGAAAATGCGGAAGGTGTGCCTTTAAGTGAATCTGAATTAGATATTTTAAATGATGAATACCATTACATTGTTGAAGTGTATGCACTAGACAGTGTTTTTGGATACTAAGGAGGAAATAAGATGAATAAAACTATTGTAACAGTATTGTTACTATCGTCATTACCTTTGGGTGTTTGTGCTGGGGGATATAGCTGGGAGAACTCTCCTAACAATTGGGAGAACTCTCCAAATAACTGGGAGAACTCTTCTAACAATTGGGAGAACTCACCTAACAATTGGGAGAACTCTCCAGGTAACTACTTAGATGACCGTACAATACGTGATTCTAATGGGGGTGCTAAGGGCTACGCTGTACCTAAAGCTGATGGTGGTATTAATTTTTATGATAACGATGGTAATCGTACAGGTTACCTACCAAGAAACAGCAGAGGGAGGTAAAGACAATGTTAAACGTAACGCTTATAGTAGTAGATTTTATATTCGTATTAATTGGGGCTGGATTCTGTGTATTTATGTTAGCACTCTGGTTAGACCTACTTAAACAGAATGATAGGATTAACGAAGCAGCAGAAGAGGAGAGGTAACATTATGGTGGATTTATATTTCTTTATGACATTAGCAGTTTCTTTTATAGTGTGGTTAGTGGTATTATATATTTTAATTTGGGGAGATGATGACAATGAATAACTTAGAGATAGACTATACCGATGAAGGTTACCAAGATGATATCAATCACCTAGCCTCTGCACAACTAGAAGAGTTTGAACAATGGTTAGACGAGGTAAATAAATATAACGATTTAATTGACTTTGGGGATTTATCATGATACAATCGAAGAATGTTACAGGGATTGAAAAGAACAAAATACAACAATATAAATTAATGTTATTAAGGATAGTTTATATTATATTAGTTTTAGGGGTTGTATTTGTCTTATCGTTTACATTACATACATAAAAGGAGTATCAAATTATGATTAATTCAAGAGAATTAGATTCAGGTTTTAAAACAGTACAAATCGATATTACTACGGAAAAGGACTTTATTACTACGTTAGGTATGTTACAAGAGTTTAAGGAATATATAGAAACGGTTAACAACTTTTCAGATAATAGGTATAGCTTTGAACAACGCTGTATCATAGCAGACTTAGTAAGGGAGCTAGGGTATTACAATGGCTAATACTTATGATGACTTTGATGATTACTATGGGGTTACTATAGAGGAGGAAGACAAACCATACACAGCTGTTCAAAATAACCAGTTTTCAGGCAGTGATATAATCCACCTTGTCATAGAGTCATTAGTGCAAGATGGTCACACGCATGAGGTATCTTTAAACATAAATGGGGAGGTTGTTGATATGAATGAATTAGTTGTTAATATCAAAACTACTACGGTAATCCAGTGAATAAAGGTACTCCACTACGTAAGACTTCTTGTTCTGAGTGTGGCAGTTCAGATGGTAAGCAGATATTCCAGCAAGATGATGGTAGTTTAGATGCGTTCTGTTTTGCTTGTGAGAGTGTTTTTAATGAGGTAAGTGAGGGGGTAGGTATGGTAGGAGGTAGAAAGTCTGTTACAGAGCCACCACGTGCTTCTGAGGGCTATATTACAGTAGAACAAATAGGTAAGTTACCTAGTGATGGCTTTAGAAGTATTAAAAAGCAGGTTGTAGACCTCTTTAATGTTAAGGTTGGTTACAGTAAAAGTGATGGTAGTACGATTGTTAAGCACTACTATCCTACTACTAAAGAGGGATTAGTAACAGGGTACGAGGAACGTACTGTACTAGATAAGGGTTTTCGTAGTGTAGGTGACAGAAAAGGGGATGTAGAGTTATTTGGTACAGGCCTAGCTAAACGTAATGGTGGTAAGAAGTTATATATTACTGAGGGTGCTTGTGATGCTATGGCTTTATATCAAGCTATTGTTATCCATACAGACCCTAAGTATAAAACATTTAAACCTAGTGTCGTATCTCTAACACGAGGGGTTACCTCAGCAGTTAAGGATATTCTTAACAATAGGGCGTTCGTAGAGTCTTACAATGAAGTTATTTTAGTGTTAGATAATGATGATGCTGGTAAGAAGGCTGTTAAGGATGTTCTAAAGACCTTTCACACCTTCAAGGTGGCAGAGCTACCCCTTAAGGATGCTAACGCTATGCTGGAGGCTGGTAGAACTCAAGAGCTGTATCAAAAAGTCGTGTGGGATAGCCAACCAGTACGACAAGGTGAGGTGTTGGATGTGTTAGACTTCATTGACAAAGCTTTAATTAAACCTGAGATGGGGATTAGTTTTCCGTGGCCTACAGTCACAAAGGCTTGCTTTGGTATCAGACCACATAACATCCACATAGTTGGAGCAGCTCCTAAGATTGGTAAGACAGACCACCAGCATCAGCTAGTAGAACACTTGATTTACAAAGAGAACGCTAAGGTTGGTATGTTTGACCTTGAGAATGCACCAGCTAAGACAGCTAAGAAGCTAGCAGGTAAGCATGATAGGGTTGATTATAGTAGGCCAGATATTGAATATGATATAGAAGACTTACGCAATACGCTAACAGATATGAATGGTAAGGTAAGGTTCTATGACAGGTTAGCTAGCCGTGATTGGAATGATATACGTATAGCCATTGAAGAGATGCACTTGCTTGATGACATAAATATCTTTATCATTGACCCATTGACAGCATTGATTAGTAGGTATGCCAGTAGTGAAGCTAATGATAAACTCAATGAGATTATGACGGACATGGCAGACTTGGTTATGAAGTATCCAATCACAATATTTTGTTACAGTCATGTTAACCCTAAGCCTAAGACCTCTACACCACATGAAGCAGGTGGTAAGGTACTAAGTTCAGAGTTTACAGGTAGTAGAGCGATGGAGAAGTGGGCACATTATGGTCATGGTATTAGTCGAGACAGAACAGAGGATTGTGAACCAGCTCGTAAGAATATGAGTGAGTTCAGGATGCTATTTGATAGAGACTTTGGACAAGGGTACAGTTGTGATGTATACTTTGATGAGAGAACAATTACTTACTTAGAAGTGAAGGGGTACTAAAATGTTAGTGAATCAAGAGGAAAGACTATTAGACTATCTTAAAACCAACGGGAGTGTTAACCCATTGGATGCTTGGAAGGAGTTAGGAATCTATAGATTGAGTGCAGTTATCTTTCTACTACGTGAGAGGGGTTATAATATAGAGACAAAGAGGAATTCAATGCTAAACAAGTTTGAGGAGTTGTGTAACTTTGCAGAGTACGAGCTACAATTGGAGGCTTCATGAACGTAAAGGTAGTAGGTATCACAAAACCTTTGGTTGAGGGTATGGAGACAGCGGCAGAGTTAGTGAGTTACTGTGCAAGAGTGTCCAACCCTGATAATCAAATGAACTTTAAAACAAGTGGAGGGTTGTTAAAGTATTGTATTAAACATAAGCACTTCAGTATCTTTGAGATGGTTAATGTTGTGATGGAGGTTACTACCACTAGAGATATTGGTAGACAGATTCTAAGACACCGTTCATTCTCCTTTCAAGAGTTTAGCCAACGCTATAGTCAAGCCAGCCCAGACCTAGAGTTCAGGGAGATGAGGCTACAAGACACTAAGAACAAGCAGAACAGCATCAAGGGTGAAGATAGTATGGATTTTATAGGTATGCAAAAAGATGTGTGGTCTGTTGCGGCAACTGCATACTTATACAGCTTAAACAGTGGAGTAGCTAAGGAGCAAGCAAGGGCTTTACTGCCTGAGGGACTTACAAGTACTTCTATGTACATGAATGGCTCACTACGCTCTTGGATTACATACTGTACAGTAAGATGTGGTATTGAAACACAAAAAGAACATAGAGATATAGCTAAGGAGTGTGCTATACTCTTATTTAAGGACTTCCCATTCCTAGAAGAAGTTATGGGTGAAGTACTGCAAGATAACTATTCAGCAGAGGATTGAGTTGTATGGAATGTGTATTTGATATTGAGACAGATGGCCTAAACCCCACAAAGATACATTGTATGGTGATAGATGGTGTAGCTATTACAGATTATCAAGAGATGAGAGACTGCCTAAACAAAGTGTCAACCTTAGTTGGTCACAATATTATCCGATATGATATACCTGTACTAGAAAGGTTACTTAATATAACTATCAAGGCTACACTAGTGGACACTCTAGCACTGTCTTGGTACTTATACCCAACTAGAACTAGACATGGGTTAGCAGTGTGGGGTGAGGACTTCGGTGTCTCTAAACCTAAGGTTGATGATTGGGAAAACCTACCACTAGAGGAGTACGTAAACCGATGTAAGGAAGACGTTAGAATAAATACTTTACTTTGGAAGTTACAGAAGGGTGACTTAGATGCACTATATGAGGGTAAATACAATGACTTAGTAGAATACCTAACCTTCAAGATGACTTGTGCTAGAGGTCAAGAGGAGGAGAGGTGGAAGTTTAATGAGGCAGAAGGAGAAGAGTTACTAGCCTTGATGATAGAGAGACAAGACATTGCTAAAGATACACTACACTCTGTCATGCCAGAAGTTCCTAAGTATACTAAGAAGGTTAGACCTAAGGAGCCTTTTAAGATGGATGGTACTTTAAGTGTAGTTGGGGTACGTTGGAAGGAGTTAGTAGAAGAAAGGAATCTAGGGTTTGACTATCAAGGAGAAGTGCAGGTATTCCAAAAGAACTTACCACCTAATGCTAGTAGCTCTAAGCAGATTAAGGATTGGTTGTTCGCTTTAGGATGGGAGCCTGCTACTTATAACTTCGTAGATGATAGACAAGTACCTCAGATTAAAAACAGTAGTGGTATGTTATGCTCTTCTGTTGAGAATATGATTAAAGACCACCCAGAGTTAGCTAGTCTATCAGACTTGGGAGTACTTGGTCACCGTATAGGGATTGTCAAGGGGTTCTTAGAGTCAGCTAAGAAGGGTTATGTAGTAGCAGGGGTACAAGGACTTACAAACACACTCAGGTTTAAACATAAGACCTGTGTTAATATCCCTAGCTTACGTAAACCTTATGGGGAGGAGATTAGGAGTTTACTAACAGTTAGAAAGGATACTAATGAATTAATTGGTAGTGATATGTGCAGTCTTGAGGATAGGACTAAGCAACATTATATGTGGAGTCATGATGCAGAGTATGTAAAAGAGATGATGGTAGAGGGCTTTGACCCACACCTAGACATTGCAGTAGCAGCTAACATGATGACACAAGAGCAAGCTAACCAATACAAAGAGGGAGGTAAGACTGAGGTACTAGATAAGATTAGGTACAACGCTAAGACAGCTAACTATGCCTCTACCTATGGTGCTGGTGCAGCTACTATCGCAAGGCAAGCAGGGATGAGTGAGAAGGAGGCTAGGAAATTACACAAAGCTTATTGGGAACGTAACTGGAGTGTCAAGGCTATTGCAGAGGAGGGTGTAGTAAAGGTTGTTAAAGGTAAGTCATGGTTGTATAACCCAGTGAGTAAGTTTTGGTACTTCTTAAAGGCTGACAAGGATAAGTTCAGCACCCTTAATCAAGGGACAGGTACATTCTTATTTGATATGTGGGTTAAGGAACTAAAGAAAGGTGGGGTCAGAATACTAGGACAGTTCCACGATGAGGTCATTGCTGAGGTTAAGCAAGGGCAGCAGGAGAAGGTGAAAGAATACTTTAAGCTAGCTGTACAGGAAGTTAATAATAAGTTCAGCTTGAACAGAGTCTTGGATGTAGATGTACAGTTTGGTAAGAATTATGCAAGTATACATTAGCTTGCTTTATATTATAGAATGTGTTACAATAACAGTTGAGTTAAACAAGGAGAGTTAAGAATGGCTATTAAAAGAACAGGTGCAACAGCAAGTACAGACCAGAACGATATACTACCAGAAGGAGAGTATGAGGGTCGTTTAGTTTATGTAGCAGACTTAGGTATGCAGAAGCGGGAGAAAGATTTTGGTGAGGGTGTACGAGCACCTATCCAACAGTTATCATTAGGTATTGAGATTCTAGGACAGACTCGTACCTATGAAGGAGAGACTAACCCAATGCTTATGTGGACTAATGGCTTCAACATCCTTCGTACCCTAACAGAGATGGGTAATGAGCTTAAGCGGTTTAAGGTATTCTCTTCTTCAGCTAAAGAGGGACAGGTAGCAGATTGGGATTCTGTAATTGGTAAGCCTTGTAGTGTTCAAGTTGCTCACCGTGGTGGGTATGCTAACATCAAAGAAATCCTAGCCATCCCAGAGAAGTATCAGAAGGATGTAGCAGAAGGTGGTATTACTGATGGGTGTACTGGTGATGTAGATGATGAGGACAACCCAGCACAGAAGGCTATGTATGGCTTACCTCGCTGGTGTGTGGATAACAACCGAGTTAAAGAGGCCGACACAGCTCCAGACTTCTCCTAATAGGGATTGCGCCTATAGCTCAATCGGATAGAGCACCAGCCTTCTAAGCTGGGGGTTGCAGGTTCGATTCCTGCTGGGCGCACCAAGAAAGGTAAGACTATATGAAACTATTAATAGACTTAGACCCTATAGTATATAGAGTAGGGTTTGCTACACAACATAAGATGCCAGATGGGGAGATAGAAGCAGAACCCATACGGTACGCACTATCTACTGTTAAAAGATTTATGAATGGGTTATTAAAAGATACTGAAGCAGAGCACTATAAGGGATTCCTTACAGGTAAAAACAACTTTAGGTATATAATAGACTCAGAGTATAAAGCAAACAGGAAGGGGGTTGGTAAACCAGTACACTACCAAGCAATAAGAGATTATCTAGAGAAGAGTTATAACACTGAGATTGTAGATGGTAAGGAAGCTGATGATGCGCTAGCTGAGAACCAAACAAACGAGACAGCAATAGCTACAATAGATAAAGACTTATTGATGGTGGCTGGAAAGCACTACAACTACGTTAAGAAAGAGTGGCAAACAGTAACACCAGAAGAAGGTACTAAGTTCTTCTACAAGCAGATGTTGATGGGAGATAAGGTAGATAACATTCCAGGTATTAGGGGTATAGGACCTAAGACAGCAGACAAGCTGCTAGAGGGAACGGATAGAAAGGATTGGGATAAGTTAGTAGAAGAGAAGTATGAAGAGTTCTTTGGTGAAGGGTGGTTTAACAGAATGGTACAGAACACTCAGCTCTTGTGGATGATTCAAACAGATACACTAATGCCAATGAACATAGAGGGATATGCTAATGCAAAAGAAGAATAGATATCGAAGTAAGCTGGAGGCTAACCTAGCTCTTACCTTACCAAAAGACTTTACGTATGAGTGTACTACCCTTAAGTATCGTAAGAAAACTAGAAGAGAAATGGTATGTCAATCTTGTGGTGGTGATAACATCTTGCAGTATGCAACGTACCTTACAGACTTCAGGTTGCCTAATGGCATTTACCTAGAAGCAAAGGGTTGGTTCAAACCTAGTGACAGAACAAAGATGGAATCAGTAATTGCTTGTAACCCAGACGTAGATATTAGAATGGTATTCCAAAACGATGGGTGGACTACTAAATTAAAGAAACAGAAGTATAGTGAGTGGTGTATCAAACGTAAGATTAAATATTGTATTGGTAAGATTCCCAAGGAGTGGTTGCTATGAGTGAAGAGAGTTTAATTTGTTATTCTTGTGGAGCAGAGGGGCCTGAGTACGAAGTAGTAGACTATCAAAGGGTCTGTGCTGTTTGTGGAGAACCTGCTGTAATGACAGTAGTAGAAGTAATTGATTTACTAAATGACCTTAGATTAAAGGGGTTGATTAAGGATGCTATCATGGCTGAACATGTTGACGAAGACTACGGAGTTAAAGGGTTAGACTTTGAAGAAAACCAAGATGAACTAGAGCATTCCTTCAGAGCTTTTGAGAGGGACTTTAAAGATGAGTATGGAGAAGACTATGATTAAACCAATAGCTTTAACTCTAGTAGGTCTCATGTCAGCAGTGACAGCTAACGCAGAAACTAAGGAGGTAGTAACTGAGGTAACAAAAGGGGTGTTCATTACTTTAACAACCACCCCATGTACTAGGTATGAAGCACCTCCTAATATATTTCTGTTCCAAGCCCATGCTGTAGATGAGAATATTAAGCAAAAGGCAGAGGGTTGTTTTTCAGTGGAGCAAGATGGTAATGTGGTTATTAACTTAGTCAACACGAAGAACAACAATCAGTATGGGTATGTACTACCTATAGGTATTTTTAAGGAAGTTGGGTATTTTTAGCCCATGACAAATTGACACAGGTTGGAAAGGAATAGATAATGAGTAAACGAATTATAGTGATACCAGATACACAGGTTAAGTTGGGTGTACCAATGGACCATCTCAGGTGGGCTGGTGAGTACATAGCAGAGAAGAAGCCTGATTACATTGTACACATCGGAGACCATTGGGATATGCCTAGCCTCTCCTCTTATGATAAAGGTAAGAAGTCTTTTGAAGGTAGACGTTATAAGGATGACATAAGCTCAGGTAATGAAGCAATGGACATACTACTAGAGCCTATCAAGAAAGAAATGAAGAGATTGAAGCGAGGTAAGAAGAAGCAGTGGACACCTAGATTAGTATACTGTATGGGTAACCATGAAGAACGTATCAACAGGGCAGTAGAGTATGATGCTATCTTAGAGGATGTTATCGGTTATAAAGATTTAAACTTAAGTGATTGGGAAGTGTATGACTTTCTAGAGCCAGTCATCTTAGAGGGTGTAGCTTTTGCCCACTACTTCACTTCGGGTGTAATGGGTAGACCAGTAGCAAGTGCAAGAGCTTTACTAACTAAGAAGATGATGAGCTGTATTATGGGTCATGTTCAGGATAGAGACATAGCTTTTGGTAAGCGTGGTGATGGTGCTAGATTAACGGGATTGTTTGCAGGTATCTTCTACCAACATGATGAGAGCTACTTAGGGTATCAAGGTAACGGTTCTTGGAAAGGAATCTGGACATTGAATGAAGTAGAGAATGGTAGCTTCGATGAGATGCCTATTAGTATTAGATACTTGGAGGATAAGTATGCACGACAGGACTAACAACCCAGACTGGTTCCTAGACAAAGTAAGGAAGACAAAAATGACAGAGAAGACAAAGGAAGTAGTAACTAAGACTTTTAAAGATATACAAGTAGGGGGTGACCACTATAAGAAGTTCACCATACAACCTTGGGATATTGTAGATGAATATAAACTAGGGTTCTATGCAGGTAACGCACTGAAGTACCTACTACGAGATAAAGATAATAAGAAGCAAGACTTAGAGAAAGCAAGACACTATATAGATAAAATGATTGGAGACCTACGTGAATGAAAGCATGGGTAGATACATTACCACCAATCAATTTATACAACTACAAAATAAAAAGGGAATACACAATGGACAATTCACAAGAGCTCTTATCAAACATTACAGTCTTCAACAAGTACGCAAAGTATGTTGACGGACTTGAGCGTAGAGAGACATGGGCAGAGCTAGTTGACCGTAACCTTGACATGCACGTACGTAAGTACCCAGACTTTGAAGGAGAGATAGTAGCAGCTTACAAGTTTGTATACGCCAAACAAGTATTACCTTCTATGCGTAGCCTACAGTTTGGTGGGCGACCAATTGAACTAAGTAACAACCGTATGTTTAACTGTGCGTTTAGTCCAGTAGACCACCCTGCTGTCTTCAGTGAGACAATGTTTAACCTACTAGGTGGTAGTGGTGTAGGCTACTCAGTACAGAAGCGCCACACAGAGCAGCTACCAACCATTGTAGGGCCTCTAGAGCGTCAACGTAGGTTCTTAGTAGGGGATTCAATTGAAGGCTGGGCAGATGCCGTTAAAGTGCTAATCAAGGCATACACTAAAGGTAAGAGTGACCCACAGTTTGACTTCCGAGACATTAGACATAAAGGTGCTAGGTTAGTAACAAGTGGTGGAAAAGCACCTGGACCAGACCCATTACGTATCTGCTTAGATAAGTTACGTAGTGTACTTAATGATGCAGTGGGTAGAAAACTACAACCACTAGAAGTACATGATATGATTTGTCACATTGCAGATGCAGTATTAACTGGTGGTATACGTAGAGCAGCTTTGATTAGTCTGTTTGACAAAGATGATTTAGACATGCTATCAGCTAAGGCAGGTAACTGGTGGGAGTTGAACCCTCAACGTGGTAGAGCTAACAATTCTGTAGTGTTACACAGAGATGATACTTCTGAAGAAGAGTGGAAGAGTATTTGGAAGAAGGTAGAAGACTCAGGTAGTGGTGAGCCGGGTGTGTTCTGGACTAACAACTATGACATGGGTAGTAACCCTTGTTGTGAGATTGCTCTAATGCCTAACCAATACTGTAACCTAGTTGAAGTAAACGTAAGTGATGTAACAACCCAAAGAGAACTAAACGCTCGTGTAAAAGCTGCAACCTTACTTGGTACATTACAAGCTGGATACACAGACTTCCACTACCTTCGCTCTGTATGGAAAGAGACTACAGAGAGAGAGGGATTACTGGGTGTGTCTATGACTGGTATTGGTAGTGGTTCTGTCCTAGCTCTTGACTTAAAGGAGTCTGCTGAGGTATCTAAAGAAGAGAATGCTCGTGTTGCTAAGGCTATTGGTATCAATGTTAGTTACCGTATCACTACTGTTAAACCAGCAGGTACTACGAGTTTAGTCTTAGGTAGTTCTAGTGGTATCCATGCTTGGCATAATGACTTCTATGTTAGACGTATGCGTGTTGGTAAGAACGAACCACTGTATGCTTACATGAAAGCTAAAGTGCCAGACTTAATTGAAGACTGTGTACACAAGCCTCACTTAGAAGCAGTCATGAGTTTCCCACAGAAAGCACCGAAGGGTGCTATGCTACGGACTGAGAACTACAAAGACTTACTAGAACGAGTACGGAGATTTAATCAGGAGTGGATTGGCAATGGTCATAACATAGGAGATAACACACACAATGTAAGTTGTACTATCTCATTGAAAGATGATGAGTGGGAAGAGTGTGGACAATGGATGTGGGATAACCGAGAAGAGTATACAGGTATTTCTGTGCTACCATACAATGGGGGGACATATCAGCAAGCTCCATTTACAGATTGTACAGAGGATGAGTACCTAGAGATGTATCAACAGTTAGCTAAGATTGACTTAACCGAGGTAGTAGAAGTTGAGGATAATACAGAAGCTAAAGATAACCTTGCATGTAGTGGGGGTTCTTGTGAAATTTAATCGAAAGGAATAGATAATGAAATATCACGGTGCGTCATGGAGTTGGATATCAGGGATGGGGTTGGGGGTTGAGTTTCCACCCAATCCTTCAACAGACATTTCATTCATTATGACATTAGACCTCGTCATTGTGAGGGTAGTGTATTATGTATTTAAAATAGAATAGAGAAGGGGGGCTTAATTGCCCCCTTCCTTTGTGCCATTTTACTTTCCTTTAGGTTTAGTATTCACATAGCCTTTTGCTTTCAATGCTAGGTGCTTTGCCTGACTACTTGCATATACTGATTTTCCAGTTTTTTTGTCATACATCATGTGAGGTTTAAAGGTCTTTTTACTTACTTTTCCATAGCTAGATTGCATTTCATTTTCCTTTTAGTTTCCAAATTTTTAATTGCCACTACTATTGTAACCCATCTCTCTCATTTTAATCATAACAGCTTTAGTTACAATCCCTTTCTTAGCAAGTTCGTTGAGGCTACTTTGATTGTTTCCTACTGTCTTAATAGCATACTCAGCTCTCTCTTCTAAAGACAACCCCTTGACTACAGCATCATAAGCAGAGACCCCTCTTACTTTAGCTTTCCTATTAGCCACGTATCTATTCTTTAAAGCTTTAGCTAGGTTCGCATCTGTCTTAAAGACTTCCCCCACCTTCTTACTAAACTCTTTAGGTGTAGCAGTGTCTAACCCTAACTCAGTAAAGATGTCAGCAGTAGTTGGTTCTTTGTCAGGGGTAGGGATATTGATTCTACCTTCTAACAAACTTAAGATATCAGAACCTTTTGTACCAGCTTCTTTTAATACACTGATGATTCTATCTTGGTCATAGCCTAGCTTCCTCATACTACTTATATTCTCTAATACATTTTTCATGTTGGCAGTATAGTCAACTGAAGCTGCTTCGTATGCTATAGCCATTGCTTGTGGGCTATCCTCTGCCTTGTTCCTCATAGAGTTATAAGCACCAAAAGAATCTCTACCAGCAAAGATGTTAGACCTAACAGTTTGTACTGAACGCTCTTCAATATCAAACTTATTATTTCTAATACCTACTAGCCTTAAAGCCATCTCTTCTCTAGTAAACTCTGGGTCTAAGCCCCTCTCAAACTCCCTAAATACTCCAGGCTCAAGTAGTTTATAGAGGACATGAGCGACTCTCTTACGAGTATTCACTACCTTGTCTGGGGAGTTAGAGATAGTTCTACCATACTCATCCCTGTTTGCTAGGCCGTCAGCGACTTCTCTGAATACAAAGGAACCCTCACCTACAAAGTACTCAGACAAACCATTTGCTATATCAGCTGCTGGGTCATCCCCTAAGCCAGCATTAACAAGGTCTGCTATCATAGCATGGGGAGATAGGTAGGATAAGTTCATGTACTCTCCAGACTCACCATCCTCACTCATTTTAAAACTAAGAGATTTATTTTTATCCCAAGGAGCTACGACAAGATTGTTTAGTACTTTCTCCTTGTCTTCAGTGACCCCCTCCTTCTCATTGTACGCTCTTCTGCCAGCTTCTGTTGCACCTACTACTGTAGCTAGAGAAGCAAGACGTTTAGCTCCCTCTAGTTTCATAGCAGCAATGTTAGGCTTGTTTGTAATACCTAACTCTGTCCCAAACGTACCCGTCATCATCTGCTTTGCTACCTTTACTTGGTTTGTAATATTTCTAGCAAACTCTAAAGTAAAAGAAGCAAACTGTGGCATAAAGCCTATACGAGAAAGGGTCTTAGCTGTATCATTTAGCCTAGCGTAGTTCTGGAATGTATCATTTGTTAAGTCAGCAGCTCTCTGTTTAATACTCTCGCTATCCATATCAGGAAACAGCTTTCCTACCACTGACCTGTTATGAATCCATACTTGATATCTAGCAGCAGTATCTGTAGCAGAGTATACCTTACCTACAGGTGCGAGCTTTTCTCCAATAGCTGTAGAGATTTTACCTGCATCTAGTGTATCCCTAACATCAGAGACTAAGATATTAGCATTAGAAATACCAAACCTTTCCATGTCTCTCATATCAGTAAGGATAGCTTTCCTAGCTTTTGGGCTAGCCCCACTCGCTAAGTCTTCTACTATATTAAACTCAGACAAAGCAAGTTTAAGACCCTTGAAGTAAGCCCTGCTAGGGACAACACCCATACCTAACATAGTAGCCATACCACCATACGCATTGACTGCGTAAGAGGAAGGGTTAAATAGAACCTTAGTAGCCTTAGCAACACCAGTACCAGCAAACCAAAAGTCCTGTATACCTTCTAAGAGGTCATTAGCAGGTTTCTGTTCTTTAGCAAGGTAGTCCTTAATTAAAGATTTGTTAATAGCAGGTGGTACATGTAGTCCTGTATCTAAGTTACCACGTACTAGTAAAGGTATCCAATGAGCTGGTGCACCCTTCTCAGCGGTAGCTAATCCTGCTTTCTGTAGGGTCTTAGCAATGGCAATATCCCCAGCATTTCTCTCAACAATTCTAGATAGGGATTCTAGTGTCCCCCTAATCCTTTCTCCTGGCTCTGTAATCTCTCCAAGGAACTCTCTCTCTGCAGGCCCAACATCTCCCCGTTTTCTGAAGACACCCTCTAAGGCTTTGCCCCTACTATCACCACTTACAGACCTAGCAAAAGCACTACTATCTAGTAAGCTCTGTACTTTCTTCTCTGCTGCTTCTGTACTACCTTCTTTTACTGCAATCTCTTTAACTGCAGCAGCTCTCTGTTTTGCATTAGGCTCATATTTACTATCCGTAAACATCTTATACTCTCTAGTGTTGTAGCTTTTATCTCTGTAACTTCTTTGGACTACCTCACTTAATTCCTTTGTCTCCTGTGCAGTCATCTTTAAAAAACTATTCTCATCTAGTTGGTCTATCAAAGAGAGTTGAGATTCAGACCTCAGCTTGTCATAAAACTTCAAGTCTGTTTCTACTAGAGTCCCTTTTAAAGCCTTGTCCATAATACCTGTATCTAAAAACTTATCTACGCTTGGAGATATACTTGGATTCTTTTGTATAGCTTCTGAGATACTTCTTTCTAACCTAGACCCAACAGCTATATTACCTTTAGTAAGGTTTGAGTGTTTGATAATTAAATTTTGTACTTCTTTACCAAGAGTGATAGAAGGAGTCCAACTAGCAAATGTTTTTTGAAACCAATTCAATCCGCCTGATTCTTTCTTTAAGAGTTCTTCAACCTCAGCAACTTCCTTAGCCTCACTAGCCAATACTGTTTTCTTAGCTACATCTCCTACAGGTATGTCAGTTAATTCTGCTAGTTCCTGTCGAGTAATAGCTCCCTTCGTGACTAACTCATCAATCTCTGCAGGTGTCTTACCCTCAATCTTTTTAGCAGCCTTAGAGGAAAACCAACCACTAACATTCTTAGCAATCTTAGGAGAGACAGCACCTAACGCTCCACCAAATGCAGTACCAGCTAGGCCACCTGTGAGTAGCTCTTCAGGGGTGGGCATCCTACCCTCATCTATCGTAGCACGAGCTGTTGTATCACTGACACCAATAGCAGCACCCTTAAGTGCTTGGTCTTTAGCAGAGGCAGCTATTAGCTGTTTAGTTATGACAGTACCCTTAGCTATGCCCTGTAGAGCCTTGCTAGCAGGTATTAAGTTAGCAGCACCTGCTACTAAGGCCCTACCCCAAGAAATGTCTTCAGCCCCCTCTATCTCTTGTGCTGCGATGTTACCTGCAACACCACCAGCAAAGGCAATAGGGAGGTATCCAATCCCAGTAGCAGCTCCTGCAACTTGTGCACCTGCACCAATAGCAACTTCAGCAGCTAGGCCTTTAGCTATGTCCCCACCAGAGGGAGAGTTAGATTCATCAGGTAGGGTGGCAGCTATCTCATCAATCTCCAGCTCAGAGAGGGTAGCAGATGTCTCTACCTCTTTACCTTTAATGGTATATATAGGCATTAATTACCCCTTACAATATATGAGGTCCCACTTGCAGTAGACTTAGAGTTACCTGTACTGATTGTCTTATTACCGTTAAGAGAGTCTCTATACATTTCCCACAGTTGATTGTCTTTTTCTTTAGGAGTACCATAAACCGAAGTCTGCCTGAAGGGGTCGGATTGATTAGTGCTACGAAGCCACGCATCTCTCTCCTCTCGCGCACCTTTAGTTGCTTGTGAGTTGGCAAACTGAGCTTGGGTATCCACCCCTGGATTTACGTTGCTAGTGATACCTGATGGATTAAATAAACCTGGACCTGCTATCGTAGCTCCTTCAGGAGGAGCTACAGGTGGTTCTTCAGCCACGAGACTACCACCTCCTTGTACTCTATCATAGTTTCGTAAGGACTGAGCTTCCTTCTCTGGGTCATACATCCCTGTTAACGGATTTGTAGAGTTCCTAAGCCCAAACATACCTCTAGTTATACGAGCTTCCTCATCTATATCAGCTAAGTTTTTTGCCTCACCTGCCCTAGCTGCTGCCATCTCTGGAGACTCACTCTTGTACTTACCAGCTAACTTATGACCTAAGGCAGTTGCTAATACTTGCAATGCGTAATCTTGGCCTGCATACTCATTACCAGCAGCAAGGTTTCGTTGGTAAGAATCTTGCAGTGCCCCATATTGCCTATCTCTTGACGCTCTTTGTGCTTTAAGTATATCTTGTACTGTTTGTCTAGCCATTATTATTTACTCCCTAATAACTCATAATCCACTTGAAGGTAACCATCACTACCTTCGGACACTACATCAGGAAATAACTTCATAACTTCTTGAGCAACAACCCCTGTAGTTTTGCCTTTGTCTAGGCCCAAGCCCTTAGCTAAATCATTCCAACTCCAAGTGTACCAAGTCACACCATTAGCATCTGTATCAATCTCTTGTAGGTTTTCTTTTAGTCTTATATCTGACGGTGCTGCTGGTCCCATAATTGCAGCACTACCTAAAGTAGCAGCAGCTGATAGAAAGCCACCCTTACCACTCTGTCTTTGTGGAGTAGCTTGAGCTAGTTGTGCACCTGCCATAGCAGAGTTTGATAAAGCTCCAGACCTAGCTTGCTCGATAGAGAGACCTTGGTTAATCAGATTCATTTCTAGTTCTGAGATACCAGCACCTTGACCCATTAGACCAGCACTACCACCTTGTAGGTTTTGTAAGTACTGTTGCTGTGCGCCTTGATTCATACCGTAAGCTCCACTAGCAATGCCAAACAAACCTTGTTGTTCAGCTAAGGCTCTCTGTCTAGAGTCAGCACTAATACCAGCTAAGGTTTGAGATTGAGCTCTACCTAACCCGAAAGCATCAGGACTAACCATACCACCTTCACCAGCACCAACACTACTACCAGACAACATTAACCCCATACGACCACTACCGAAGAGGTCATTCTTGAGGTCTTGTCTTTGTTGTGCAAACTGAGGTTCTAGTAGTCCAGCCTGTTCTGTATAATATTCTTTAGCAGCAGCTCTAGGGTCATAGTCAAACGCAAAGTCGTCTGGTCTGTCCTTGATAGCTGTTAGGAGGTCTGGCTGTAGTCCTAGAGCCCCTTCGTACCCAGCTTGTCCTAACGCTGCTATGGTAGGGTCAAGCTCTACATTCGCACCAAAGCCACCATCAGGAGTTGTTGCACCAGTAGTAGTACCTGTTGAGGTTGTTAGAGAGTAGGGCTTAAACTCCACACCAGCTAGGGGGGCAGCAGCTTTAGGCTTCTTGCCCTTACCACCACCATATAAGATAAAACCACTATCCTCAAACCAAGGCATAAATGTCTCATAGTAAAAGGGCTCTAATAAATCTACTAATAGTTCTTTAATCTTCATGTTCTTATCTCTCCACTGGCAATTCATAAAACGTAAATCTGGATTTGTATCCATCTTCCTTAAATACTTTACCCCAACCAACTCTACCATAAGACTCTATGATGTCACACCCGTTAGCCTTTGCGAACTCTTGTATATCTTTTAGCATAGGTGCTTTCCACAAAGGTAAATCTTTACCCCCTGTGAAGTGCATGATTAAGGCTCTAGTCTGAGGGTAGTCCATTACCTCTGTGATAGAGAAGCCTAATACCTCTTCCCCCTCATGAGCTAACCAGAACTGCTGGCTACCCTTTTTATACTCTGTTCTAATATCATTAGTTGTGAACCTGCCATAAGTATACTCAGCAGCCACTTCCATAAAAGGTTTTACTTTAGTCCAGATACTATCTAAATCTGTTGGGCGTATGTAGGTTATTTCCACTATCTTATCCATTAGCGCAATTCGCTCCAATATTGAACAGATGCCCCACCTGCTGAATAGGTACTCCCATTAGGAATAACTGCTGAAAGTGTACCATATAATGCACGGTCACCAAATTGATTTGTAGCATAACCTACATAAATGCCATCAACTATTAATGAAATAGCACCATTGAAAGCTGATATAATAGCAACAGACACTTCAATAGGACTCCCAGTAGAGTTTGTATAAGTAGTAGACAAAGCTCTACTTGCCTTCACATTCTGCCATGTTTGTCCAACACCAAGAGAGGGGTCTGGGACAGCACTTGCCCAGTTCGTGCCATCAGATGTTAATACATTCCCAGAGGTGCTAGGGGCAACAGATGAGATAGCAGAAGTACCTTCCCCAATAAGTACACTGTTTGCAGTGTGGGTAGAAGCCCCTGTACCGCCATCTGCTACAGTTAAATCAGTAATCCCTGTGATAGTTCCACCAGTGATAGCTACAGCATCAGAGTCTTGACTAGCAATTGTTCCTTGACTAGCAGTTACAAAAGCAGTTGTAGCTATTTGAGTAGTGTTGGTTCCTGCAGCTGCTGTTGGTGCTGTTATGTGATTTGTTACAAAAGCAGTTGTAGCTAGTTGAGTTGTGTTAGTACCTATTGCTGCTGTTGGGGATAGTGGGACTCCCGTCAGTGTAGGAGATAAGGTGTTTGCCTTTGTCCCTACAGCAGTTTGAATAGCATTGTACTCATCATTAATCTCTGTACCACTGACAATCTTTAAAGGGTTCCCTGTAAGTAACCCATCCTTTACTGCAAAATCCGTACTCTTTATATAATTTGACATATTTAGATTACCCTACCTAATTTAACATAAACATCTAATCGCTGCACACTGAATGGCGCACCATTAATCTCTGCTTCAATACCAGCTTGTAGTACAACACCACTACCACCTGCTGGAGCTTTTACATTCTCTATCCTCGTACCACCACTATACTCTGCAATATCATACTCTGCTGAACTGTACTCATAAACAGTACCAGTTGTTGAAAGAACAAAAGGGTATGAAGTGTAGTTCTCAGAGTAGTCTACCCCTACCTTAACAACAAAGGTTTGACCCTCTGGTGCAATCAAGGTTGTACCCACTCTCTTAACAACTTTAGTGTTAGCACTTTGACCTAAGTCTGAGTGGTTTGTAAAGTAACTAAACCTATACGAAACACCATTGTCTTGATAACCAAAGTATTCTGCTATACCATTTGCTTGTGTAGTCAATAACCTCTTGTTAAGGTTGTCATATAAGTATGAAGTATGGGTTGTGTTATTCCAAGTGGTGACTCTGTATGAACCATCCTCAAGGATAGCCTTAGTATTAAAACAGTACACAGCCTTAGAGCTAGGAAAGGCTAGTAAGTAGAAGGCTGAAGTTGGGGAGTAGACAGCTTTTATACTTTGTGGGTCAGCAGTATTGTCTACCAATGTTGCTAGGTCATCCCTTACATTCTTAGAGATATCTCGTAGTGGTTGAGACTTCTCTTGAATAGTCCTACCTAAACTTCTAACTCCTGTACTAGATAAGAATAAGATGTCAGTACCTGTACTTTGTATACTATCCCTAGAGATACATCCGATACCCTCAATAGTCTCTACTAACTGAAGTGTAGTTACATCAAAGCTACCTTGGAAGGAATCATTATCTTTAAATATAACAATAGAGTTTTTACAGAATACAATCAAAGCACCGTTGTGTGCACCTAAGCCTACGATAGTATCGCTATTAGTACTGAATGTACCTGCAATGTTAAGGGAGCCAGCACTACCAGAACCCCACTTAGAGCCATCTAGTAAATCTGAAAAGTATACAGTAGTCTTATTAGACGAGGTATCAGCAGCCCACAACCTTCCATAAGCGGAAAGAACGGCATTAGCTTTTGGAGCAGCTCCAGTAAAGCCAGTTTTAGTATCGATAGATTTAAATTCACTAGCAGTTGTTTCATTTGTATAGTATAGAGGTTTATAATCTCTCTGGAAGAAGTACGCACTATCGTTTAAGGTAGCAGCTTGCCAACCCCCTGCGGATATTGTGTCAGTTGTAGTGGGGGTTATGGTTAATAAATCTTCATACCCTTTAAACAGTAGAGTACTACTCCAAGTTAGGTAAGTGCTTGTGCCAGCAAGGTCTATGAAGTTGTGAGCTCCTAGTAGGTTTAACCCTACGTTGTCTCCAGCTACTGTGTCTCTTTTACTAGTACGATAAGCCCAACCTTTACGAGAGCCTAGTCTACCGTACTTATCTATTAAACAGTTATCAGCTTGTAGTGCAAAACCTTCTTGCAAGGTAACCCCTGAGTCTTGAGTGTTTAACCCAAGAAAGCCTGGAGCTTCTAATGTCATTGGTTGTAATGGTTTAGCCATAATTATCGTGTACTCACTATTCCAGTAGTTTCTTCTAAGGTAAGGATAACACCCACGCCAGTAGCACCAGCACTCCCCTCAATCGTATCACCTGCTTCTAGGTATGTAAAGTTACCATCCCCTAAGAGTATATGCTCTCCTGCTGACAAAGACTTAGACCCAAGTACCACAACGATTTGTTCTACATCAACGTTACTTGTATTCTTACGGGTGGCTCTTACTTTAATAATAACATTGTTTCTTGTAGAACCTGCTGAGTTAGAAGCAAAAGTCATTAACCACTTAACATCAGTGTTGTTAGGGACTGTATAGATGACTTCGTTTGAAGTAGCTAGAGAGGCTTTAAATACGGACCTTGTCCTCATACTGAGTACCACTCTGTTTCTTCTGTGTGCTTAGCTGCATCTAAAGCTACTGCATCACTTAGCACTTGTTGAGCTTTATTAAAAGCAGAGCTAGAAGATACACCACCATCCTCACCACGTTCTTCAATTGCCATAGCGTATGCTAACATCTCTACTGGTCTATTAGGGATAGTAAGTCTGTCAGAGTCTCCAACTAACTCTTGATTCCTTTGAACAATATTAAACCTCAAGTCATAGGCTCCATTAGGAATAGGGTAAACATCTACTTGTGTATCCCCATCTGAAGAGATACCGTTAAAACTATAAAACCTAGGGGACCCCTTCTCAGGAGTAGTAGCTAGGAAAAGTTTATTAAATTCATGAGCAGTCTTATACTCCATAAAGAAGTTATCAGTATCATTAAGAACATCTAAGACTGTTAGGCTGTTCTGAGTACCATTTAGTTCGTATGCAAAGATGTCCTCTGTGGTAGTAGCCGATAGAGTATTACGTAGAGCAGACCAATTCCATGTAGACTCTACTAGCTCCTTTGCATCATTAACTAAATAAGATAATAAAGAAGAATATGTTGTTTCTAATACAGTACCAACTGTTCTTTCTCTTAATCTAATTAGTAGTTTGTTTACTATTTCTAAGTGAGTCATTTAAATTCCTATATATTATATCACATTTAGACAAGTTTGTCAAGGTTTATTTTTATTAAGCTGCTTTTGCTATTTGAGAACCAAAGTAGAACTCTACTATTAGAGAGCACCAAGAGAATATCTCATCAAATTTATATAGTCCCTCTACCTTTACCATCTCTATTGTGTCACTAGCTTTAAAGAGTCCTAAGAAAGAGAACCCCTCCTTAACAACAGGGATAGTAGTATCTACCCCAAGGAGTCCTGCTAGTGGGTAGACTGCTACCATACCTAAAATAACAAAGATTAGTACACGTCTGTTAAGAGCTGCCATAGGGCTCTCACGGTTCGATTGACCTCTAGCCTTACTCATGATATTAGATTTAACAGTCATAGCCTCTAGCATCATCTTATGTGCGTCTGAAGCCTGTTGTGACTTAATAGCTGATAGCTTCATTAGAAAGCCTAAAAGAATAGGGGCTACGTTTGCTATAAAAGAAATCATCTTGTTAATACCTCCAGTAAACCTACGTTATCTATTACATAAAATGCTAGCCCACCAGTTGCTAACCATTTAATCTGGTTAAGGCTTGCCTTGATTGAGTCCAAGTCATCATCCATTCTATCTAGTTTATTGTAGAAGTGTTGAATGTCTCTAGTATGTTCTTTAAGTGTAGTTTCCATAACCGCGCAGTCGTGTTCGTTCATTGTTGGCTAACCTTTGTTATTTATTTTAAAGTCTTGTCTAGAGTAGATGAAATCTTTTTCTCTATGGCAGGCAACAACCTAACTCCTGAGTAGCCTATCACAAAAGCAATTGCATACGAGAATGTTGGATGTATAGCGCAGGACTCAATTAGTGGTGGTATAAAAAAGACAGTAGAGACCAGTGCGATTACTATGTTTAAAAACAACTCTCTCCTTGCCCTATTACGTTCCACCAACCACTTAATATGCCCTCCCTTCGGCCTTTTACCAGAAAGTTTTTTAGTGTTGTATTGGACTAGGCCCCCTGCAACTGAAGCCAACACTATCAAAATATCCACTAATCACTTCCTCTTATTACGCTAGCCATTAGACTAACCCTTCAACAATAGCCTTTAACTCATCAACACTCTTGCCATCAGCAGTAGCTGTCATATCTCTTAGTGTTTGTTTGCTGGCTACGATAGCTGAGGTATCTCCATTAACTTCTACTGCTCGCGTGTAGTCTACATCCAGTGCTTCTAGTAAAGGCTTGCGGTATACGCGGATTGCTTCTTTTGTAATCTCTGTTGCTTTGGTATTATTTACTGTAATTGTCATCTTGTTTATTCCTTGTAGTTACATCAGCCCCACCTATATTCGGGATAGCACCTGAACTGGTCTCAAAGTTATCGGATACTACTGAGCTAGCCATTATGCTTTCACCACCCAGTCAGCTACATCTGTCTCTTCCCAAGCATCTCTAAATGTTCTGTCAGAGGGTACATCAGCAGTGTCTACAATCCTGTACTTAGAGCCTACTGGTATATCCTTGATGCAGAACGCAGCCGTGTGTTGTGGAGAGGGAACGATGACTCCAATAGAAGCCCCGTTGTCGTTTGTAATTAAAATTCTTTGCGTCATTTTATTTTCCTTTAACTTGAATATATCTGCACATTAACAATAGACTGGTCATAAAGGCTAGCGTTGGTAGGATAGCCGACACCTATTCTTAAACTTGAAGTTGTGTAGGCAGCGTTGTTTGCGCCACGCTTCCAAGCCCCGTAAGCATAGTTATCTGTCTGCCCCGCAGTGCCTATATCATTGGCTGACAAAGATACACTGTAATTTACGTCAGGCATTGCCGTAGTAAAATTAATTGTATAGTTGCCTGTACCATTATCAGTAATAGAACTGACGTTGTAAGAACCACGAATAGCTACAGTGCTTGTACCATTAAAGTTGACCCACGCGGAGCATAGCCTAGTTTCAGCAACACTACCTAAATCAGCGATAGACTGAGCTGTAACGGTTTTAAGATTACTTGAATCACTTGCATCTTGTACAAGAACTTTATCTGTAGTTGCAACAGTAACTGCTGTTAAAGTTGCCCCACTTAACGTTGCTTGTGCTGTTTGCCAAGATGCAGCTGAGCCGTTAGTCTGCAAATACTTACCTGAGTTCCCTGATTGTGATGGGAAGGTATCTCCATCAGCTCCATCATCTCCATCAGCTCCAGCAGCTCCTGTAGCTCCTGTAGCACCTGTAGCACCTGTAGGGCCAGCTACTGTAGAGTCAGCTCCTGTAGCACCTGTAGCACCTGTAGGGCCTGTAGACCCTGTAGCACCTGTAGGAAGTCCTAAACTTAGAACCCCTGTACCTGAACTGTAGCTAGAAGTAGAAGAACCTCCAGCAGCTACCGTAGTGGTTGCTGTGGTTAAGGCTGTTAGTTCAGCTGCACTTGCTGCTGCATTCGTAGCAGAGGTACTTGCTTCACTTGCTTTAGTTGTAGCGATACCTGCTTGAGTAGTTGCTGTAGAAGCTGAGGTACTTGCCTCCCCAGCCTTGGTTGTAGCAATGCCAGCTTGAGTTGAAGCTGTACCTGCTGAGGTACTTGAGTTTGACTCGCTTGTAGCTGCGTTCGATTCTGAGGTACCTGCAGCGCTCTCTGACGCACTTGCGTTCGTAGCTGAGGTACTTGCATTGGTTTCAGAAGTTAACGCGTTAGACGCGCTTGTAGAGGCCTCTGAAGCCTTAGTGGTAGCTGTAGTTGCTTTAGTTGTTGCTGTACTTGCGGAACCACTTGCACTTGTTTCTGAGACTAATGCTTCATCTCTATACCTTTTAGCATCTGCTGAAAAACCAGCTACTTCATCCCGCGTTACATCTGTGGATGAGTCACCAGACCCACCAGAACCTCTATAAATTGCCATGTGTATGTAACCTTATTTTTGAAGTTGTTAAAGATATAAAGATGAAGCAGGTAGGTTTCCCCACCCACTCCAAGCTAACTAAATGTTACTTAGTTAGGCACTGCAATGACTAAACCAGACTCTGGTCTAAGAACTGCTGTACCATAAAGAGTATCAGAAGTAAATAGATTTGCTAACCACTCTTGTTTGTACTGAGTTTGTGAACGAACACCCAATTGCTCTGCTAACACTAGAGCATCTTTGTGACCTAAAACAGCACCACGAGTATCTACAGCAGAAGCTGAGTTATCAGCAGCAGTTTCTACTACAGGACAGTTGCTTGATACATATACATCAACACCGTATAGTGAACCAATTTTACCATTCTGAACGCCACGACCATCTACAAAATCACTAGATTGATAACGGTCAATACCCATGATAGTGTTACGTACTGATGGTGGGATAACTAAGAAACGACCGTCCATAGGTGTATCATTGTCATCTAACTGTTGGATAGCACCACGTAGGGCTAAGTCAGTGAATACATCAGTAGCAGCTACAGTATCGACTGCATAAGCAGCAAGACCATTAGCAGCATCAACATAGAAAGAGTTGTTATGAACATAGCTTGAGCCATCGCCATTACCAAAAGATTTACTTAAGTCAAACAAATCAGTATCGACTTGTTTAGCTAGGGCATAGCCAGCATCATCTGTGTAGAATTTACGTAGTGATGCAAGAGCTTGAGTCTCTGCAATGTCTTCAATCAAACGAGAGTACTCGTAATGTTTATTGACAGTTACAGTAACTTCAGATTCTGTAGCAGCGATTAGTGATACTTGTGTAGATGCTGCTTTTGCAGAAGCTGCGCCACGAGTTGGTTTAGGGATGTGTAATGTATCACCCTTTTTACCAGCCATAGGCATGCGGTTAACGAGGTTAGCTAAAATTAAGTTTGATTTATAGGCTGCTACAATCTCATCACTCCACAGTTCTGGGATGAAGGTTGCTGCAGTTGTTGTTGTTACGTGTGCTGTTCCTAGTGCCATTTTGAAATACCTTTATAATTAAGAAGTTGTGTTACTTTACCCTTTTCTCAGCGTATGCTTTTGTTATCTCATCGGATAACTCAAGATACCGAGCAGGGTCATTTTGCATTAAATTAATAATATCAGAACGTCTGTACAGTTTCCTTGATTTGGTCTCACCTGAGCCAGTAGCAGAACCTGTGGAAGCAGCCTTACGCTGTTGTTTCCTATTGGTATCTTCATTTTGGGTAGAGTCTTTTATAACTTTTTGTCTCTCTTTCCAATTTGATAAGAGTTCATTAGCAGAATCATAATCAAAGCCTGAGTGCGCTCTTTCAAATAACTCTAGTCTAACTTTTGAGTCCTTAACCCAACTAACAAAGGCTTCATTATTTACTACTTCTAAATAATCAGGATGATTATCAGTAAGTTTAGTAGTAATGTCCTGTTGTTTTAGGGCTTGCTTAATTTCCTTCAGCTCTTTTGCTTGCTCGCTGTTTTCAATTGAGCGTTGGATATACTCTTCTGGTTTGTCAAATAAATCTAAATCTTCTTGCTTAGGTTTGCTTTCCTTGTTCTTGTGGGTTGTTGCTGCAAGTCCGTCCTTTACATATTTGTCAATAACACTACGTAAGTCACCTAACTCATTACCCTGTCTGCTGATATGTTTCTCAGCTTCTTGGTGCATCTTAATAACATCAGGAATAGATTTACCTGAGTACTTCTGCAAAGCTGGGTCTGGTGCTTCTTCTTCTTCTGAAACCTCTTCATCTACTTCAGGAGAATTGTCTGCTTCTAGTGCAGAGCCTCCTTCCATATCTTCAAATGATTCCTTAGTGCTACTAACCTCTTCTGTTTCAAGGTCTGCTTCTTGCTCTTCAACTAAAAATTTTGCTGCCATTGTATTAACTCCGTACTTATAAAAGTATTATGGATTATTGTGATTGTGAAGAGTTCTCATGTTTCCTTGCCCACTTAATAGATTCCCCAGGAAAATTCCCAGAGATAGCATCTAATTTACAAGCAACAGGAGAAATTATCTTCACAGCTTCTTTCCCACAAACCTCACATTCTACAGACTCTATTGCTGTGTCTATAAAACGCTCCGTTGTGTGGCCTTCTTTGCATTTAAAATCAAACATTCTACGAGGCAAAATTATTCTCCTGTTCTTCAGAGATTATCTGGTCGTAAGCAGCTCGAGTATTAAACTCAAAGTTCAAGATGTTCTTCAGAATGAAAAGTTGTCCTTGCACATGTCGCAAGTGTTTCTCATCTTCCAAACCCTCTATACTGAACCCTTCTAAGTTTTCTTTGATAGTGGCTGTAAATTGCTCCCAGCCATCTGTACCAAACAAATCAAAAAAGGTTTCATAGTATTTTTCGTCTTCTAGATTCATTTATGTATGTTTACTTTCTGCCCATCATCTGCATTTGTGCAATAACTTCATTGGACTCTACATCTGCGGCTTTAATGAGGTTGCCCTCTTCTTTAATTTTAAGTTCAGCAATCTTAACAGCTTTCTCAAAGTCATCTACAGGAGTATTCTTAGACATGGCAGCGATACGTCTTGTCTCTTCCTCGAAAGGTAAGAGCTGAGTCTCAACGTTATTCTGTTGTACTCTTGATTGAATCTCTGCTGCTTCTATCTGAAGTTTCTGTACTTGAGCTTGTGCTAGTTGTAGCTGAAGCATTAACTGTTGTTGTTGTGCTTGCTGCTGTTGTTGAGCTTCTTGTTGTTTCTCAGGAGTATCTGCATTAGCTGCTCTAATAGTAGCCAAGATAGATTCTCTGTTTGTAAGGTTCATAGACTCTACAATAGACTCTACTAACATTGGATACATTGGAGAATCCGCAGGCATAGTCTGTAGCAACTGTACTAGCTGTGTGACCTCATACTCTCTAGCAATAATACCTAAAGAGTTAGATGCAACAAATTTGTAGTCCTGTACTGGATAAGTCTCAGGGTCAAACTGCATGTACCTGTAAATTGCTTTATGGATAAACGGTACTAGGAAGTTCTCTTGGAAGTTTAAGAGAGTTCTCTTATGCCGCTTGATAACAGCACCTAATGCCATTGAGATACCAGAAGCAGTTGCCTCTCCACTCAACGCACCTTGGAAGCCTACAGTATCTACAGCACCTGTTGCTTGCTGTACCATGTTCTGTAGCTGTTGTCCTTGTGCAAAAGTAATCTGGTCCACTGCACCAAACTTAAATGGTTGTAGAATCTCTGAGGGATTACCGTTAGTAAGGAATGTCTTACCCGGTTTAATATCGAACTTAGCACCTCTAGGCATACGAGAAGCATCAATAGCCATCATAGGATGTACTGTAAGTGCTAGGGCATCAATACGCGCTCTAAGCTCTGTATCTAGTGCTTTCTGGCTGTTATAGCCCTTCTCACAGACACCACGACCCCAGAACTTACTAGGTACTGTATCCCATTGGAATGCTACGATAGGTCTATCCTGCATCATAAACGGGTTAGCTTCTACTTTTAAGATAGTTTCCCCGTTAGCAATAATAACAATAGCTTCTATATAAGAGTCATCGTTACTAACCTCATCAGGGAATAGGGATTCTAACTCACCCTCTTCTTCATTCTCCATCTCAGCTTCAAATAAACTTTTAGGCACTAGTCCGTAGTACTTAGTAAGGCGTACCCTGTTGTCATCTTGGTAGCTTGTGTCCTGGTCTGGTTCTAGTTTGTCATCTGTAGGAGCTCTGTCAATCTCTACATCTCTGTAGATACCATTATCAATATCAATCTGTACTTGATGTGCAGGTACAAACATGTCTGTAGCACAGCCAAGTGCCTCTTCAATGCTTGATGCTACTGGGTCAATCAAGAAGTTCTGAGGAAGGATAGGTCTTATCTTAACGATAAACCTTTCTCTTTTATTTACACCTACAGCTTGCATTGCACCATCCATCACTGGCTGGCTAGCAGGTGTATACTCTATAACATCATCTAAGTAGACTTCACCAATGCCTGTACCATAGACAGCACTGTTAATTAATACTTCGCTGATGGAGCTCCTAGCCTTAGCGAACTGCATGTCCTCTTCTAGTTGCTTCTTAACTAATTCAATGTCAATCTTTTGATTATCTTGGAAGTCATCGTGTAAATCAAACCACTTACCACGACCAAAGGTCGCTTCTTCAACTTCTGCAACAGAAGACTCTACTGCTTGTTGTAAAGCTGGCGTAATAATACGAGAGCGTTCTGACTTTCTCTCTTGGTCTTCAGCTGCCCAGATGCCTCTCCAGAGTCTATAATACTCTTCGTGGTCTAATCTATAGTTAGATTCGTAGTGGTCTCTCCAAGTGTCACACTTCTCCATCACCCATTGATTTAATTCCAGACTATCTAGTTCTTTCATTTGTATCCTTTTAAACTATTTATTAGTAACCAGCTGTGATATCCATTGGTTCGTAGTTGTCTTCTTCAAAGTCATACCCATAAGACACCAGAGCTAACTGGTCTATATAGGCTAAAGAGTCAATCAAGTCATCATGCACTAAAGGGTTAGGGAATTGAAACAGCTCATCTAAAAACTCAATGTTCCATTCCCCTTCCGCTAGCTTGATAGTCCCGTGTTCAAACTTACCCTGTAAGGCAGACACTATCCTATCAGTTTTCTTTCTGTTACCGTGAGTTAACTCTACTACTCTAAAGAACCTACCCTGCTTCTTCATCATATCCGTAAGGGGTGACATCACTGCTTGCCTAGCAATACCCTTCTCTATACCTACAGAGATTGGCTGGTACTTAGCAACAGCACTGAATATCTTATTGACAGTCTCATCAAAAGTCCACCTACCAAAAACAATATCTTCTACGTACCAACCCTCCTCATTTACTTTAACTATCGAGATGGCTGTGTTATCTAACCTTTTATGCTTTGTCTTTGCTTTACCTACTTCTTCAAAACCAGCCAAGTCAATGGCGATGTAGTACTCTCCAATATCAGGGGGCTCCTCCTCAAAGGCTACCCACTCTTCCTTAAATATCTCACTACCCATAGCTTCAAAAGAAGCCATAAACTCTTGTCTAAACGCAAAAGAAGACATAGAGCCTTTTGCCAGGTTAATCTCCTCTGGGTCTAGTAGAGGGTTGTCATACGAAGTAAAGTGCCAGCCCTCATACGTTACATCCTCTCCTAAGTCTGCATACTTATACAAGTCATAGAAGTGATTTCTTCCCATAGGAGTACCGATAAACAGTGCTTCTCCCTTCTGGTCGGCAAGGGCTGGTCTTAAAATCTGCTCCCAGACTGCAGGCTTCATATCTGCATACTCATCCATCACTAGGAACTTCAAACTAACACCACGCATGGTCTCTGGTCTATCAGCTCCCTTTAGGGAAATAGTAGCACCATTGATTAACGTAATCTGTAAATTGTTAATATGACTGGTCTTTATAACAGGATGAGCTAACTCTAATAGAGTCTGCCAAATAATATCCCTAGCCTGCCCTTGCGTAGGAGCAACGTAAAATACATTACCCTTACCTGACTGTAGTGCATTAACGATAAGGAGCCAAGCAGCTAGTCTGGACTTACCAGTTCGTCTACCTGCGGCTACCACTTTAAATCTTGTCTTACTAGCCCATACCTCTTCTTGCCAAGGTAGGAGCTTAATGTTTAGGTCTGTGCTACTCACTTACTCTTCTAATCTTTTAATATACTTACTTAATGTTTTATACCTAAAAGTATCCACACCAGCACCCCAAGGAACGTAAGACTCTCTTGTTGTATCTAAAGCTGCTATTAAGTCTTCGTTTGTAACATCAGGGTTAGATAAAGCTTCCTTAATAGGTGAGACAAGTACCCCTGTTGTTACAGCAGTGCCTGTGTCTATATTGTCAGAGTACCTAGTTAGCTTAGTTTCACTATTTGAGTTCCACCCACCACCCCAATGTTTTAAACTCATCAAGATACTAATACCCTTGTTATTTAATTTTGGGTAGTCCCTCTTAAATTCTATTGCATCCCCCCTCGCCTTTTCTGCTATATTAGCAGAGACTATGTCAAACTCATCTCTAGTCATCTTTACTGGGTTTTTTGGACGTATTGCTGAAATCCCCTTTGTAAACGCATCAACATTATCTAAATCGATTAATACCCTCTCTGGTACTCCCAAGGAAGCCATCTCAGCCCTAGTAGTTTGTGATGCATCTAATCCTTGTGCGATAGTAATACCAGAGGTGCTATTAGGCTTATGGGCAAAAGAAGAGTTATTATAATTCCCTTCATACTCTTTTAAGTTTTCTGCGTATCGTTCTACAATAGGCTCTATAGTCTCTTCTGGAGTTACTATTGGAGCTTGTGTTAGCTCTTCTATAGCCTCTCCTGGCATTGGAAAAGATGAATCAGGTGATTTAGTAAACGAAGAGAATACATCATCACCGATAGAGCTAGCTGAAAGGTCTTCGTAGACATCACGAGCATCAGCACCAACTTCTCTAAAGAAACTTGTAGCCCAATCAGCAGCCCCCGATTTGAATTCATCCTCACCACTAAGTTGTTGTTCTTGACTTTCTTGTCCTTGTGGGACTATCGAATAGTCGTATAGGTTAAGGTTAATCTCTTGTCCTACCTGTAATTTAGTAGGGTCATCAATACCGTTAAAGGCAGCTACTTCCTGCCAGTTCTGACCGAATAAATCAGATAGGGTATCACCCTCTTTAATTCTGTATATGTTTTCTGCTGGCATACTCTATCCTACCACTTTACTTTATCAGACCAGTAAGCAGCAGACATTTTACCTTTAGCTATGTTCTTACCATGTCTAGCCTTAAAGCTTTTCTGTCTAGCTTTCTCAGATTTTGTAGTAGGGTTTGCACCAGCACCAGAAACTCCTTGTTGACCAAATCTAATCAACTTAGTAGTCTCCCCTTCTTTTGCCAATACTGCGTGGGACTTCTTCCCATCTGGAGTTTTCTTAGGTTTGTTATAACCTGCAAAAGTCTCCCCTCTATATTCTATAGTCATTCATCAACCCCACTGTATTTAAAGGACTCAACATCTATTACCTGTTCTTCTTCTTCCTGTACAACTTCCATACCTTTACTACCACCTACACCGCTAATAGTAATATTAACAGAAGGTCTACCACCAGTACCTAAGACATCCTTCTCAAACAGTCCAACAGGTAATATCCTATCAGTGACTATCTTCCAAGCAGCAGCCTGATGTTTGTGGTCATCATCTAGAGCAGCATTAAGTATTGTATCCAATACCTTCCTACTCTTAGGAGAAGCTAACATACGAGCTTTATACTCATTGATGACAGAGTTATCCCCCTTAGGTCTACCGACAATACCAGTACCTTTAGCTGCTTTTTTTAAATCAGCTTTAGGAGGTCTTCCTCTTTTTCTTTTAGCTTTATTCTTTTCTACGTGTAGTCTTGTAGCTTCCTCTTTAGTTACTGGAGGTGTAATGACATCACTGGAGTTATTGTTTTCTGTAACGATAGGAAAGCTGCCTCTGCACCATACTAGAAGAATGTTAAGTAGGTTAAGGAGAGTATATATAAAACAAAACTAACTAATCTCTTACTTAACAAAGAAATAAGATTATACCATACCTTTATCCCTTTGTCAAGCTTTATTTTTATTTAGTTTAATATTATCTGAATAACACGTAGTTGCTAGAGGTTTCCTATTAACAACTATGTGGTATTCAAATCTCCTATTTATTCATTACATACATAGTAACTTCAAAACCAAATCTCATTTCTGTTGCTGATGGTGTTGTCCACATGGTAATTCTCCTTTTTTATATATAATATACTATTACGTTATCTCTTACCCTTGTTGATAAGAACAGTCATTATAACATACACTAGATACTATGGGAATACTAATAATCCCTAGTTAATACTACGTAATTTACTAGTGTTTAATAGTCCTTAGCTAAGTCGTTGTATCGGTTAGGGTTTATGGGGAATCCCTAAAAGCTACTATTTTGTATTTAGGTGGGTACTATATATACTGACCAGCTAGTTTCCCCCCTCCCCCCCTAACTATATGGTGAGGTAGCCTGTTATTCGGTGAGTTTCTTCGGTGCCTCTAGCAGTTTACATAGAGGTGAGGGTTGGGGTGGCTACCTCC
>Ga0209816_1000451_pt1 | contig 32775 bp, 23 predicted proteins | sample CoawatmetaG01DNA_FD_187509 | JGI IMG/M metagenome (GOLD analysis project Ga0209816, IMG submission 187509) | Marine microbial communities from the West Antarctic Peninsula - Coastal water metaG017-DNA (SPAdes) (version 2) | ecosystem: Environmental > Aquatic > Marine > Coastal ...
CTTCCGCCGTCTCGTCAAGGACTATGAACGCTATGCTCAAACACTCGCCGGACTTCACGTCGTCGCTTTCGCCTGCATCATGATGAAGCAGGCTGCTGCGATCGCCGCAGGTTCATAACAGCCTCTAAGCCGTTGGCCTAGCGGGGTTTTCGATGGTGGGCGTGGCAAGGATTAAACTTGCGACCCCTGCGATGTCAACGAAGATGGGACCGCCTAAGTCATTGATTTTGCTTCGTCCGAACGTGCAAATACAAGAGAACGAGACGAGAACAGGCCGTGAATGGCGGTCCTTTTCACGCAAAACACACGCAAGTCGAATTTTGAGCCAGTATCTTCCTAAATCAGTAACTTTTGCACTCGCCCGGTGCTGGACGTCGTTGGTGAATGTGGCCCGAGCTGCCAGCAGCGCGGTCAAGGATATAGGGCAAATGAGGGGTGCAGCGAAGCTGCTGACCAAAGGAAAAAGTCAGGCGGCCTGATCCGGACCCGCGACGGGCCGGTGATCCTCTCGCCGAAAGTACCCAAAATGTTGACGTCCCCGATCGAGCCGTCGCTCGATCCCTCGTTGCGCGTCCTGTCGCTGCCCCTCGCCGCCATTAACGAGGCACCCCTGCCGATCGGCGCGTTGGCCGGCCTGCCTGCTGGAGCACTGGACATCGCCTCGGCCAATCTCCTGATGGCAGCGACGCCGTGCGACGCGCCGCTGTTCGACACGAATGTGGAGGCAGCCTGCGCCCGCTTCAAACGTGACGTCATGCTGGTACGGACCGGGCTGTTTCCGGAAACCATGAACCCCGTCACGGTCGACATCGCACTGGTCGGGCCCGACGGGCCGTTCACGATCAAGGGCCTCACCTTCATGCGGCAATGCGATGGCGGCCTGTGGCTGGTGCCAGACCAGGCTGGTGCGTTCGTCGAGATCAGTAGCAAAGGGCTGGCGCTACACACGGCGGCGCCATTCGTCACTTGGGATGAGCGTTGCGACGGGGTCTGTCGCGCGGCGGGCGAAATCGTCTGCATCGTGACCGGCCGGCGAGGCCGCTGATATGGCTACGCGCAAGCCCAGCAAGCTACCAAGCAAGCCGACGCCCACCGACGTCGATCCGCAGAGCTGGCTCTACCTCAACCCGGCCGGGCCTTCTCCGTCGGGCACCGTCTTCGCCGTCCTGCGCCGTGCCTATGCCGGTCGGATCAATAGTGCGCTGGAGTTCGGCTATCGCAAGGCGCATCTCGGTCCCGCCAACGCGAGTGCAGACACCACTGTCTGGTCGCCGAATGTCGAGCGGATCGAGGTGCTTCTCCCCGCGGGGGCCGACGATGGACTTGCCGATCCGGCAACCCTCCTGGGTCAAATGGACGCGCATGCCGTCGAACGCGAGAAGGCGTTGCTTACCTACCTGACGCTGCCGCTGGGCGACGTCGACCGGGTGCATATCGGCTGGGAACGCGCACGCGCCTTCCTGCGCGAACGGTTCGCTCGCGATCGCGATCTCGCATCGGTCCTGATCCTGCATGCGCCCGGGACGATCAACGCGGCCTTCCCGCTGCATGCGCACGCCCTGATCGTTCCGCGGCGCGTGACAGGCCTCGGCATCCGGCAGGGCCTGTATGACGAGGATATGATCCATGATCGCGGACAGGCGATCATCGAGGCGATGTGGGCCGACCACCTGGCGAGCTTCCGGTGACCGGCCTGCAGGACGAAGCCCACGCCGTGCTGGTCGATCTTGCCGGCCGGATCATGCTGACCCATGGTATCGATCCGGACCACGCCATGCGCCTGCTCGGCATCGACAGGGCTGAGGCGGAGGATATGATCCATCTCGGTCGACTGTGGTCGCCAGTAGGCGTTGTTCGCGCAGAGCGGCTGCGGCTGTTCATCAACATTCTGATACGCTTGGAATGGCGCCTCAATCACGACAGCCGCGCAATCCGCTATGCCTTGAACCTACCGCTCGATGCGTTGGGCGGCGCGGCACCCTCTGACCGACTTGGCGGCAGCCTGGAGGACCTGCGCGAACTGCGCAGCGCGATCGACACTGTCGCCGCGCCCACAATTAAATGGTGGCGGGTCGGTCACTGACCGCCCGCCTTGATGGGAAGGAGATGAATGCGATCCCGGATTGCGGGATGAAATAGGAGCAACTGATCATGACTCAAGACGACGACGCCATCCTCCAGGCTCACACCGTCGCAGCAACCCGGCTTCTGCTCGGCAAGCACAAAATGCGACACGGCGTCGTCGTCACCGGTGGCAAGGAACTCGATTTCGAGGCGCGGACGGAGATGGCTCATGCGGTGCTGCGATCGAACCTCGATATGGTCGCGCTGGAATTCGGCACTACGGCAGACGGTCAATTCGGCCGAACGGGCATCACGATCTACCTGCCACGCGACGGTTTCTGCCGCGTCTACGCCAACTGCAACCTCTGGCTGAGCAAGGCGGGAAATCGCGCTGTGATCTTGCCGCAGCCGAAATTGCGCGGCCACTTCCGCTTGTCTCCCCGCGAACTGATTCACATCGACGGCAAGCCGACCGACGATACCGCCGATGGCATTCGGCGGGCCGATGCTTGGCTGACGCGGCGGATGGGGACGAAGTTCGCTGAACCGGCAAACGCGAACTTTGTTAGCGTTCGTGAGGTCGCATGATTGGCTTATCTTTTCCAATCGCATGTGTGCGTCTGGTGGGGAACGAACTTTCCGGTTCGGAGCGTCGGCTCGAGATAAGCCGACGTTCGTTCAGGCTACTCGCCGAGCAGCGCTCCCGACCTGATCGCCTCGAGCTCTCCGGCCAGTGCCGGCCGGGCATTCTCTAGCAGCCCGATCACACCGGCGAGTTGGGTGAACTCGTTCTGGTTCAGTCCGGAGTTGGCCAACTGCCGCAGGTAGCGCCCGAGCGCGCCGGTCCGCTGGCCATCCGCAAGCGCGGCGCTGGCCGTGACGAGGAGCTGGACGGCGACGGGAACGGTGAGCTTGAGGTCGGCGCGGCGCCCGATGACCCGGTCGGCCACGCCATCGGCCAGTGTGGTCAGCCGCCAGCGCGCCGCGACCTGGATCGCGATCATCGCCGTCATCACGCGGCCCTCGCCGACGGCTTCGTCGACGTGTGCCAGCGCCCGCTCCTCCAGCGCCGTGGTGTCCGCTGGCGGGGCGCAGCCCCAGGTGAAGCCGAACAGCAGCGAGTCCGCCTCTTCCCCGCTCGCGCCGTTCAGTGCCTCAGCCGGCTCGCCGCCATCCTCGGCCTCGACCGGCAGTGCGTCGCCAAACTCATCCAGCGGACCGGGCAGCCAGAGTCCAAGGCCCATTCCACGCGTCGCGAGGATTCCCAACCGGGCCGAGACGATCTCTGCCCAGCGGTCGGGACGCTCCTCGACGGGGACCGACTCGATGACTATCGCCGCGCGACGCGCCACGTTCGCAGCGATGGCGTCCGCGATCAGCCATTCGCGCGCCCAGACCGGCGCGTCCCACCGGTCGAGCGCGCCGCCGAGCGCCCACATGGTAGCCGACCAGCGCCGCGCCGCGGCGAGCAGCCCCGCCCGGTCGACGTTGAAGCGATCGAGTGCGCGGCACGCGTGGCCGGCGTGTGCGAACGCGAGGGCCCGGCGGAACGCGGCGGGCGAACCGGCGAGCGCCCCCTGGTCGAGCGCCGTCAGGGCGACGGTCGCGGTGATCGCGAGCAGCTCGGCCGACGCGTCGATCGTTCCCTCCTCGCCGAGCAGACGGTCGAGCGCGACCGTCGCCGCCTCACGGCACGTCGCGTCGCGAGCGCGGCCGGCGAGCACGGCGAAGCCCGCTAGCTTGCTGAACGGGTCGGCCTCGCCTGACAACGCGACACCCAGCGCCGCGACGTCGGCGTCGCCCATGCCCTCGGTCATTGTGGCCAGCGGCAGGTCGGGTGAGACCGCCAGCGTCGCTGACACGCCGATCGCCGACGCGGCGTGCCGCGTCCCGGCGGTCGCCTCCGCCAGCGCGGCCAGCGCGCCCGGCAGCGACCCGTCGCCCAATTCCGGGTCGAGCAGGTTGCCTAGGTAGGTGGGTGACGTCGCCACGAGGTCGCCGAAGGCGAGTTCGTTCTGGGCACCGACGCGTTCCACGAACGCCTGGGCCGTGGCGTTCAGTTCGGTGAACAGGGAGGTGAACGTCTCCACGGTCGGCTTCTCTGACCCGAGCAGCGCGCGCCAGCGCGCAGCCCTGACCGGTGACAGCGTGCGGTTGGCCGTCAGCCGTTCGAACGTGCGCAGGCGCATGTCGGTGTCGTTGGCGAAGAGCCCCGCCTCTCCGAACCCCACCGACCGTCCTTCGATGGTGGCGGTGATCCCGCCGTCCTCCCGGCGGGCGGGGTCGGTCGCTAGCGGCCGGCCCTCCGAATCGACCAGCGTAGCTGGCCTGTCCGCAAAGGCGTCGCCGAGGAACGCCACGAGGTCCTCTACCGCTACGTCGCGGCCGGCGATGACCACCTCGTCCTGCTCGAAGCCGAGCGCCCGGCGGACGTCGGCGCGCTCGGTAACCCAGTCGAGCAGCGAGGGCGGCAGGTGGCCCGCAATCATGCGGCGGACCTCGACGGCGGCCATGCTCACCTTCGTACCGGCGGCCTCCTCCTCCAGATCCTCCTGCACGATCAGGAAGAACCGCACGCGCTCCACCACTGTTTCGAGAGCCGCGCGGTCGCGCCCCTCCAGTCGCGGCGCAACCACCTCCGCCCACCATTCGTGGTAGGCTTCGAGCCGATCCGCCGGCACGTCCATCGGCGTCGCGAGCAGGGCGTGCATGGTGGCGGTCGTGGCGACGCCCCAAACTTGGGCGTCGTCCGAGCCCTCCTTGGCAGCGAGGCCGGCCGCGACGGGGATCATGGCGAATAGCCGGTCGGCGGCGGTCTTCACCGCGACGACATCGGGCAGCCGCGCCCAGCATGCCCTGATCGCCTGCGCGATCGCGACGACCGCGTTCTCCAGCCAGAGCCGGTCCGCTGGCAGGTTCACCGCGCCGCGCAGGATGGGCAGGTGGATGGAGTTGCGGATCGCCCGGAGAGGACGCGGGGCGCCCTTGCTCCAGTCGCCGGCCGCCGCGGCCTCGAATACCTCGTCCGCCTCGACCGGGATCAGCGCCACGCCGGCCTCCCGCAGCTTGCGGCGGGCCGCCGCGCGCCTCGCCGCGTCGATCGCGCCGGTGCGCTGGAGGTGGTCGATGACGTCGAGCGGCGTTGCGACCGGCCGGCTCGTCCCCGCGGTGTCGGTGAAGTGGCCATGGCCGTTCACCATGCGGTCCCCCGAGACGAGGACGTCCACGGGCGAGCCGTCCTGGAGCAGCGACACCAGGGGTGTCATCTCGAGACCCCGCCCCGACGCCTCGTCCTCCCCGCGCCTGTTCCGCCGGAGGGGGCCTAGCAACGCCTTGCCCGAGGCGAGCGCCGACGAGATCGTGCGCCGAACCGCCTCGATTGCGCGCTCCAGCTCGGTGGAGCGGCGCTGACCGGCGATCTCGGCTTCCGCGATGCGGACGGCGTGTGCGTCGACGTGCAGCTCCACGCCGGCGGCGACCAGCGCGTCGAGCAGACCGCAGTCCTCGAGCGCGTTGACGGCGACACCGTCGAGCAAGAGCGGCCGGTCGAGGTCGATGTCAGGCTCGCCGGGCCAGCGGCCGCCCAGGCCGGAGACGCGGCCCAGCGCGTCGGCAGCCTCCTCCGCGGCTATCTCGCCGCGCCTCGCCAGCGCATCCACCACCGCGTCGAGACTGGACAGCCTATCGGCAAACGGCGCCGGATCGCGCTCGCGCTCGCCGAGCGAACCCGGCTCGTGCAGGGGGGAGGTGTGCACCAGGCGTGCGTCAAGCGCCTCGGCGCACCGGTGGAGGTGGGCGACCTCGTCGTCTCCGGTCGCCTCGTCGAGCATGCGGAGCGCGCCCGAGTCGACGAGCGACTTGACCCTGACAGCCTGCTCCACCCGCGCGGGCTGCACGCGGTGCGCCTGCTCGAGGTCGTGCAGGAGCAGAGGCAGAGTTCCCGCCGGAATAGTGATTCCGGGGACGTGGTCGAGCGTCTCCTGAAGCAGGCCGCAGAGCTGAAGCGCGAGGATGGCCGCCGGGTCGAGGCCGATGCGGGCGGCGCCTCCGAGGTCGAGCGGCGCGCGGTTGCCGGCAACAAGTGGCAGGCAGAGCCGTGCGCGGGGCGGCAAGGCGACGTTCTCGGCAAGGCGCGCGAGGATCAGCTCCGATATGGTGGTGCCGAGCGGTCGGGCGGCCAGTGTGATCGGCAGCGTGCCCGACAGGATCATGCGGTCGAGCTCGGCGGCCCTAGCTTGGCCCTCGTCCCGCATCCTGATCACCTCGCGCAGGCTGCCCTTCTGAAGCGGACCGTCCTCGCCCGAGGCGGCGATGGCGCGTTTTAGCCAGTCGCCGGCCTCGGCTCCCCAGTCAGTCCCTCGACGAACGGCGAGGGTGTAGGCCTGCACGAGGATGGATGGGTCGTCGGGCTCGCGCTCCACGGCGGCGCGCGCCAAATCGTCGGCTATCGGGTTGCCCGCGGCGTGGGCGATGCCAGCGGCCTGCAGGAGTTGCCGCGCGTCACGGTGCTCGCGGCGCTCAAGATCCCGCGCGACCAGCGGCGCGAGCCGGTGCCAATCGCCGCCCTCTATCTCGATGTTGATCGCCAGCTGTCTGAGGCTCGGCCGGTCCGGGTCGTCCGCGCGAAGCGCGTCGGTCGCGGTGCGCGCCTCGTCCAAGCGGCCGCCCCGGTAGAGCCGCCAGGCGGCATGCTCGCGGAGCGCTGGCCTAGTCTCGACGACGTCGCCAAGCTCGTCGAGGAATGCGTCCAGCCCGGCGTCGCTACCGGCGTTGAACAGCGCGCGACAGGCCAGCGCGGCGTCGTCCGTCCTGCGCCGCTCGCGCCAGAGCCGGATGGCGTAGTCGGCGGTGCGCTCGTCGTCCGCCTCCGCGAGCGCCTGAACCAGGAAGTGGAGCTCGGTCTCGGATCCACTCGCCTCGTAGGCGGCAAGCCGGACCGCCACCTGATTCGCGCCCTTCTGCTCGGCAATGACCAGCTCGAGCCGGGAAGCGAGCTCGGGTCCGAGCGCCTCGGCGGCGGCGGCGAGCCGCTCGCGCGCTTCCCCGGCCCGTCCCTTGCGGGCGAGCACCTCGACCTCCAGGCCGTGCGCTATCTCAGGCGGTAGCAGCCTGGCGGCCCGCTCGCGGTGCCCGTCGATGAGTTGGAGCATCGCGTCACCATCGCCGCCGCGCATGGCGAGCTGGAGCGCGGTCATGAAGTGGGCGTCCGTCCAACCGCCCAGCGCAGCCGCCCGGTCGAGCTCGGCCCGCAGGTGCCGGTCGTCGAACCTGAGGCCGTGCTCTATCGCGATCCACGCGACGTCGAGCGCGGTCGCCGGATCTCCGAGCCTGCCGAGGAGCTCCGCGCGGGTGGTCTCGCGGATGCTGGCGTCCGCCGAGCCGAGCGCGAGGTAGACCCGGGTGGCCTCCACCGTCTCCATGAACTCCGGCGCGCGCAGTCGGGGCGCCATCGCCTTCAGAGCGTCGAGGTCGGCGAGGGCGGCGGTGCGCAGCCGTTCCCCCTCCGGGTCGTCGCGCAGGTGGTTCGTCCGCGGGAACTGGCCGGCGTTCTCAAGCATGCCCTCCCGGCGACCCTCGGGCACCATCAGCGTGATCCGTAGGCGGGCGCGATGGAACAGCAGGACCGGATTCTCTGCCACATGCTCCCCGTCGGCGGCATCAAGGATGGCCTCCGCGTCCTCCCATCGTCCCGCCTCGGCGAGCCAGGTCGAGACCATCGGGAGCATGAAGCCGCCGAGCGAGGCGGCCGGGGCGTGGCCCGGCTGCACCTCCAGCGCGCGCCCCCGGCCGTCGCGCCCAGCGATGGCCTCCAGGGTCAACCCAAGCGATGTCCGGTCGCTCCGCCGGTCGAGGAGCGTGATGGCGGTCGTCCAGTCCTTTCGCACCAGCGCCACTCGCGCCCGGTCCGTCGCGAGGTCGGCGGCGCCGATCGCCTCGGCCGCCGCGATGAGCTCGTCGGCCTCGTCGGGCCGCTCGGCGCGGGCGAGCAGCTGCGCCGCCAGCCGCACCGCGGCGATACGGGCTTCCCGCGGTGCGGAGGCGAGATCACCGTTGCGCGCCCTCTGCGCCAGCGCCGTCACGCGCCCGAGCCTCGCCGGGTCGTCTATCGACCTCGCGGCGGTCTCGAGCTCCACCTCGCGCTGGAGGTGGTCGCCGATGACGTCGACCGGCACGCGCGCGAGCGCGGCACCTTCCGTCCTGATCAGGTTGCGCAGGATCTCGGGCTGGCCGTCCAGCCTGATGCCCACGTCGCGCACCTGCTCCTCGATGCGGTCCGCTCTGGCGTTGGTCACCTGGATGCCGAGCCGAGCGTGGGTCGGCAGCTTGGCGTCGACGCTGAACGCGAGGAACGCCACCGCTTGGTCGAACATCGCCTCGCCGTACCATTCGCCGTCGCCGGTCGCCGCGACGTATGCAGCGGTCGCCTCGTGGCGGTCACCGCCGTACTCGCCATCGCCGACGACTAGCGCGAAGGCTGCTCGCTTGAGGCGCGCGCGGACGGCGGGATCCCTCAACCACTCGCGGACCGGTCTGTCGCCCAACGCGACCGGCGGATCGGACAGGGCGCTCTTAGCGAGCTGGACGACCCGGCTGGCGAGAGTCGCGGCGTCGCCCGTCAGCACGTCGAGCGCGGACTCCAGCTCCCGATCGACGGTCGCCGGATCTGGCGCGTCGCCGGCCGCAGCCCCGCGAACGTGCCATTGCTCGCGCGCCGCCTTGAAGGCCGGCAAAGCGAAACCTTTCAGGCTCTTAACCGTGCTCCACGGGTCGATCGACATGCGTCCTGATCCTCGCTGCCACTACTGCCTATTTAGGTGTGACGCGGTCCCGGTCCACCCCGCGCAAGCGCAATGCAGCTCAACTTTTCTTTCTTCGTCATATATCGCACGGGTCGAATAACCGTCTGTGGCGCGCACTCTGCAGTAAGCTGCCCCCGCCGTCAGCACATTGCCCGACTTTCATGCGCGCGAGGCGGTGCAGCGGACGGGCTGGTGAAACACCTCGCGGGCCCTTCAGCTTATCGTGAACTATAGCAGAGCGAGGCTGACCTATATGCTGAACGGACGGCCGCTTCCGCGAAGCGCAAATTTCTGCCGAAGATCTGAGCGTGGACCAGCCGGAGTAAGCGTGGTGTGGAGGCCGCAGATTATGCGGCTTGCGCAATCGGCTGATCTGCCGGCGGCATCCAGTTCCAAGGCATGAGTTCGCCCCATCGGCTGGCAGGCCAGTCGCCCGCGACTTTGGCGATGACGTCGGCGATATAGGTCTGCGGATCGACGCCGTTGGCCTTGCAGGTCTGGATGACGGTGTAGATGGCCGCGGCCCGCTCGCCGCCTGCGCGCGAACCGGCGAACAGCCAGTTGCGGCGTCCGACCGCGACACCGCGCAGCGCACGCTCCGCGATATTGTTGTCGATCTCCAGGCGACCATCGTCGAGAAAGCGCGACAGCGCTGGCCAGCGCTTGGTGCCGTAGGCGATGGCCTTTGCCATGTCGGACCTGGACGACAGGCGGCGCAAGCCAGCGTCGAGCACCTCGCGCAAGGCGTCGACCAGCGGTCGGCTTTTCTCCTGACGAGTTCGGTATCGCACGTCGGGCGGTTGGCCGCGCACCTTGGCCTCGACAGCGTAAAGCGTGCCGATCCGCTCGAGAATGTCGGTGGTCAGCGGCGTGGGCGACTGCTCGTGCAGATCGAAGACCTTGCGCCGGAAATGCGCCCAGCAGGCGACCTCGGTGACGCCGCTGCGGTAGAGCCCGTCATAACCGGCATAGGCATCGGCCTGCAGGAAACCACGAAAGCCAGCGAGATGGGCCAGCGGGTGCGCGGCCGTACGATCTAGCGTGAAGCGATACCAGGTCGCGCGCGGTGCCGTGCCGCCGGACGCCTGGTCATCGGCCGCGTACACCCATAACCGCCCGGTCGCGGTCTTGCCCCGACCGGGGTCGAGCACCGGCACCGGCGTGTCGTCGGCATGGATCTTGTCGGCCTTGAGCACCTCGTCACGGATACGGCTGACGACGGGGTCGAGGAGTGACGCGGCCTGTCCGGTCCAGCCCGCCAGCGTCGAACGGTCGATGTCGAGCCCTTGCGCGGCCATCATCTCGGCCTGGCGGTAGAGCGGCAAATGGTGGTCGAACTTGGAGACGACGATATGTGCCAGTGTCGCGAAGGTCGCCTTGCCACGTGCGACGGCGCTGACCGGCGCGGGAGCTTGGATGACTCTCTCGCATACCCGGCAACTGTATTTGGGGCGGACGTTGCGCACGACGCGCCAGCGCACCGGCACGATGTCGAGCATCTCGTGCGTGTCTGAGCCGAGCGGGCGCAGCGCACCGCCGCAGTCCGGGCAGGCGCAGGCACCCGATGCCGGCTCATGGACGACCTCCTCGCGCGGCAGATGCCCCGGCAGGCTGCGGACAGACATCGGCCGTGCCACTACACCGCTGTCGGTCCCCTCGGGCACAGGCGCATCGCGCTCGGTCTCGAGTTCCTCCAGCGCCAGTTCGAGCTGCTCGATCTCACGGCCGAACTTCTCGGACGACGCGCCGAACTGCATCCGCCGCAGCCGGGCAATCTGTCCGCGCAGCGTATCGATAAGCAGGTCGCGGGCGGCGAGCGCGGCATTGGCCCGGGCGAGCGATGCCTCCAGCGCGGCGATCCGCGCGATGGCATCAGCAGGGGAAACGGGTGCTTCCAACACCCTGTTTCCATAGCAGATTGCAGGTAAGTGAGCGAGGGAAAGTGGCGCAAAACCGCCGTTTTCATCCCGCCAGCGTCGGCGTGAACGTCCGCTCGGGGCGCCGCCAGTCGATGCCTTCCAGCAGCATCGACAATTGCGCAGGCGTCAGCACCACCGTGCCGGTCGCGGTCACCGGCCAGACGAAACGGCCACGGTCCAGCCGCTTGGAAAACAGGCACAGACCCTGCCCATCAAACCACAGCAGTTTGACCAGATGACCCCGCTTGCCCCGGAACACGAACAAGCCACCCGAATGCGGGTTCTGCGCCAGCACCTGCTGCACCAGCACCGCCAAACCATCGAACCCCTTGCGCATGTCGGTCACGCCGCACGCCAGAAACACCCGCGTCGGCAACGGCACCGGGCTCATCTCAGCACCGACAGCACCCGTGCCAGTGCGCCCGCATCCACATGCGCATCGACGCTCACCCGCACGCCATCCGGCAGCTCGATATGGATGAGGCCCGGGGAACGTGCCGCCATCTGCGGTGCTGGCGGGGTCGGTTCAGCAATCTGGACTTCGGCGAACACCGGCAACGAAGGCGCGATGCCCGCCAGCTTGCCTTCACGCAATTGCTTGCGCCACGTGTAGATCAGGCTGCTCGAAACCTCACGCCGCGCGATGACATCGCAGACCCGAACCCCCGGCCGGAACGCTTCGGCCAGGATATCCAACTTCTCCGCATCCGACCATCGGCGCCGACCCGACACCCGCCCGACCACCTCCATCCGACCAGTCATACGAGTGCTCGTATGACTGGTCGTAGAACCGAAAACTTCCCGCAACGCCGCGCCCTCGTCAAAGGCGACAAGCATCCCTGCTACCGGCGCTACCACAAGGCGGCCTGCTGACCACGCTTACCAGCCGGAGACGGCAAGGGCGGCAGCTCCCGACCAAACCAAGACGTTCATACCCGATCTCGGAAAGGTCCGATCCCGCCAAGAGCCGCCTATCATGCTGGTCGAAACCCGCAGTCCGGCAATCCTGCTTCAGCTCATCTAGGTGACCTGCTCCCAAAATGAGGCTGGAGGTCAACATCGGATCAGCGTGGTCGTTGAAGCTGTCGGAGACGCCAGAAAGCTGGTTCGCCGACAATCGTAGGTTCTGCAGTGAGAAGTGCCTGGATCGTATCTTCAAGATCGTACGGTGCAGGTCCCTCACCATCCGAGATGGCGGTGATCAGCCGGAGCACGGCGTGCGGAAAACGGGCTAGTAGGTTGCCTTCATCCAAACCGAGGCCGAGGCGCAAATCTATCTGCTCGGCGGGCCGAACGAGCCCGAGCACGACATCGACCGCGCGCTCGAAGGCGTCGCCAGCGAGCGCTGGCAGGCGCACGATATTCTTCGATACATCGGGGGTTCGTACCGCGACGTCGTTCGGCCAATAGCCGAGGAGGAAGGGCTCGACGACCTCGATCCAATATTGCGCTCGCTCGCTCGCGCCCGGCTTGTCGCGCAGGTTCGAGCCGATCTCCCAGGCCATGCGCGCGAGGACATCGCCAGGTAATCTGGTCAGCGCCCGCCGGCATTCGACCGCGCCCAAATTGAAGTCTGTTTCCCCGCCGACCACAGCCAGCGCGGCACCGATTAGCGCGCCCGAAAGATACTCACGGACACCGTCCTCGATGCGCTCGTGCTCGAGCGCGCGGAAGATCGTAGACTTCAAAATATTGAAAATTCGCGGATATTGGGGGGCGACCGATCGCGCCACCACGCTGATCAGTTCGATAGCGACGTCGCTATCCGCAGTGAGCGGGGCCACCAGATGCATCTGGGTCCAGTCAGGAGCCAGCCAGTCGAGGAAAGGCAACTGCTCCATCAGCGCGGCCTTGGCGATGATACCCGCCCGTCCGGGCAGCGTTGCGAGCAGCTCGAACCTGGCAGCCAGAAGATCTGCGAAGCCGCCGCCCGCATATCGTGTGACGTTGCTCTGCATCGTGATCAGCGCGCCCGCCAGCATCGCAAGCGCGCTACCCGCGATCGCCTGCTGGAGGCTCGCTTCGCGCTCAATCTCCTCCACTGCGGCTAGTTCCGGGATCAGCCGATCCCATAGCGTCAGGATGAGCGGGAAGAGCGGATCGCCCGGATCGGAGGCCTTGCTTTCGATGATCCGAGCCAGCGGATGACGAACGACGGCAAGCGCATCCGCAGGAGGGTCGAGAAGGCTTGCCAGAACTTCCCCAAGCGCTGGCGCGCCTTCCATCAACTCGGGCGATCGATAGGCATATAGCCCAAGCAGGGGCTCCCAGCGCCGTGCGTCGAATTCACCCCGCTTGAGCGCATTCCCCAGCGCCTGATAGGCGCGTCCAGGCTCGCTATCGCAAAAAACTCGCCACACATCACGCTGATCTAGGCGGTTATCGTCTTCGAGCTGCGCGGCCGTTGAGATCAGTTGATCGTCGTCGACATCGTCCAGGGCGCGGATGTCTGCCGAATAGCCCGAGCCCGACCAGCTTGGGCTATAAAGATGAGCTAGGAGGGGCATCTCGCGCGGAAGTCCGGGATATCGATCGAGCAGCCGCTGGAGTGAGGCGGCGGTCGCGGTCGAGAGCCGGCCACCGGCGGTGACGACGCGCTGCAGCTCGCGAACAGAATAGAGGGCGCGCGCATACAGGATGTTCCCCGGCGGGGTAAACCGCCTGACCTGCTCGACCCGATAGCCCGCCAGCATCGCGGTCTCGAGCCGGCCGCGCACGGCGGCCGGGAGGCTGTTCCAGCGCAGGCACCAGAACCGAGTGGTTTCAATGGTGAGGTCGGCGGCCCAGAACCGGTCGCGCGTAGTGGTGGCGAGATAGGCGACGATCTCATCAGCTGGCCCGGCATCCGAGGCCGTGGCCGCCCAGGCAGCGATCCGCTTGAAAATGATGTCGTCGCGCGCCGCCCAGTCGCGCGAGATCCGGGCAGCACGCGCAGGGTCGCGCTCGACGAGCCGGCGCCAGAGGCCCGTCAGCATCCGCACAATCGGGGCAAAGCTATAATTATGGGCATCGGGCTGGTTGAGGCGCCAGGATCGCCCGTGCCGGTCGTCGCGCTCGACCAGTCCCTCATCGGGTTCGGGTGCGTGCACCATCGCAAGGTCCGTCGACATGAGATCGCCGTAGGCATCAACGAGCCCGGCATCACGGGCAAGCTCGCAGGCTTCGATCAGGCAGCGGTCGAGAGCCAAGATTAGCCGCTCCTCGCTTCGGGTTTCCTGTGGCCATCGGTCCAGCGCACCGCGCCAGTCGCGATCTGACGCGCTGAAATGGAACCGCCCGATCTGATGGATCGACGTCGGTGGTAGATCGCCCTCGTCCTCAAAGAATCGGAAGCGCTGGTCAATCCGTAGGCGTGGCTCGAAGCGGGCGACCCAATCGCGGATTCGCGTCGTCGTCGCGGCGTCGCCCTGCCGCATGCGGCCCAACCGATCAGGATCGGTGCGGGTATAGGCTTGAACGAAAAGGACCCAGAAGCGCGCAAAGGGCTCAGGCAGCGGCTCCTGCGCGATCCGCAGCAGTAGTTCGACAGCCCGCGCAACCATCGTCTTAGCGCCGTCGTTCATCGCTGCCACCATGCGCGTTGCCTCCGCCGAGGCGAGCCGGCCCCGGAACCAGTCGACGCAAGTGCTTAGTTCGAACTGGCCTGGCGCTGTCTCCAGCGTTTCCAGCCACGCCGGATCCGGGGACTGTTCCGAAGCGACGAGGACGCTAGAAATCTCCTGCGCGAGATAGCGGTACTTCTCTTTGTCGGGGGCGGAGGCCTCACCGAACGGCGTTGATCCGATCTCGCCGAGTTGCGCGCGCGACCATTTCAGCGGATCGCGCGCCATCTCGGCCCACGCGCTGAGCGTCTCATAAAGCGGCGAGAAATCTCCGCCATTCGCCGAGTAGATGAGTGGTTGCAGACCCTTCCCGGCCCACGCTTCACGCAGGCCACCGCTGTCGTCATGTTCGTCGGCGACGAGCGCATAGGCTGGCTTCAGGTCCGGAAAGTTGAGCCTACCTTCCTCCGTCGCTTCCAGCATGTAGCGCATCGGCGGATCGTCGGCGGAATAGCCGACAAGCACGAGCGTGTAGCGTCGTAGCAGGTCGTACACGACGCGCGATGCCCAGCCGTTGCGCATATAGGCCTCCCCGAAATTGGGTGAGCTGAGCACAAGGTCGGTGCGCTCGAGGCGCAAGCGGCTGTCCTCGATGCGGCCGTGGATATGAAGAATCCCAGTAAAATCGTATGAACCGACCGGCGGCATCGCCGGCCCGGCGCTGCTCGCGATGCGGCTCTGATTACGCGCGAACCATGCGCGCTCGAACAGGGTGTCGAAGTTCGTGGTGACGAGCCGTGGTCGCCCGTCACGACCGCGCGCAAGATCGATCAGGTCCTGGTGCGCGGTCAGGCGTGCGCGCCGGGGAGGCGCCAGCAGCGCAGCGACCGCATCGCGGACGGGATTGTTCGGCTGCCGCCACTGGGCGCCCCGGAAGACAAGGCGTTGCTCGAGCAGGCCTGCGAGCCTGTCATATTGGCCTGCGGCCCGCGCCTCACTCTCCGCACGGGTGGCGAGGCTATCGGCCGCGCCGGGAAGCGCCTGGCCTAGCCGCTCATAGACCTGATCGACGAGCCGTCCGAAAAGCGGCAGTCCGGCATTGGCGGAAATGCCCGCGCCGACAATGAACAGCACGCCGCCTTCGCGGTGCGCTCGCAACAGAGGCAGGGGGATGTCGGGGCCATTCGAGACGAACTGCATCAGGAGTTCCGCTTTTTATCGATACGAAAGCTATCAACGGTTGCCGTTCATCGCCATCTTCCAGCGTGCATTCGGTCGACCGAAAGATCCATAACGATCGGGAATCATGCGCTGTCTGGTGTCGGTTCGGCTTTATGGTTCAAGATAGCTGCAGTATACCGACTGGTACTACTCGCGCCTGATCGACAACAGGAAAGGCATTCGTAATTTGCGGCGTCTAGAACGAACGACTGATCGACCGATCGCGGCGCGATCGACGCTATGATTCGCCTCGGTCCCTTTCCATCACCCGAATTGTCTCGCGACGAGTATGTGATTGCATCGCGTCGACGCCTTCGTGACTATCTCAGGCGCCCGCCGGCGGAACGAGCCCAGCGGCGTGCCGAAATTGACGAGCTCTTCTATTTTTGGGAGCCGGTCAGGACCGCGGTCGAGGCGCGATGCTTGAACAAATGCGTGTACTGCGAAAGGGGCGCCCCCCTGGTCGATACGATAGTCGAGACCTTCCGGCCGCTGCGCAACGCCAGCGACATTATTGGCGCAATCGCCAATGATCATTATAGTTGGCTCGCCTATGAGTTCGACAACCTTGTGCTCGTCTGCACTGAATGTTCGAGCCGTAAACGCTCTGAATTTCCGCTCGTCGGCGCTCGTGCGCCCTATCTCACCACCATGTCCGAGATCCGGACACGGGAGCGCCCCCTCGTCGTCGATCCCTTTCGTGGCAATCCCGAGCGCCATTTCCTCTTTCTCGTCGACGGCCGCTGTGAGGGGACGACGCAGGAAGGGCGCATCACCACCCGTCTGCTCGGCCTCGACAATTATGCTCTCGAACAGCAGCGCGCGGACGAGATGGAGACACTGGTAGCCCATCTGCAGGCGACGATCGAGGGAACTGGACCCAGCCCGCTGGACTATCTGGCGCGCAACCTGCAGTTCGCCGGAGCGCGGATCGGGTTCACGAGACGCCTGTTCGACGGGGTTGAGATCGGCGGAGCGAGGCTCAACGGCCGGTCGTCGGCCTTTGTGCGAGAACTTGCGGCCGCGCTGCGTGAGGTGTCAGCCTCAGATCGGGAGCGACTCTTCCGCCGCATCGATGCGGTGAGGCAGGACGACAAGATGCGGCTCCAACCCGACGCCGGGGCACCGCTGCTCGACAATATTCCCTATATACGAGCTCAGGTACCTGAATATCGTCCCGAACCGCGCAGGACCGGCGGGGTCGCGCGAGTCTCGATATGTGACTTCAAAGGAATCCATGAACTTGAGGTTGCGCTCGATCGCCGCAGGCGGTCGAAAAGCGCGCCCTGCCTGATGCTTCTCGGCGAGAATGCGGTGGGCAAATCCAGCGTCCTTCAGGCGATTGCACTAGCGCTAGTTGGCAAGCGCCAGGCGAAGCGCCTAATCCGCGATCCGTCCAACTATCTCCGTGCCGATCTAGAAGCGCGATGGGATCAACTTGCGCCGACCCGCGCCACGATCGAGCTGGACATGCGACACGCGGAAGGAGCCCATTTTGATCTGGGCGCCGACGGCCGGGTTGACGGCGCGACAGACGCAGCCTGTGTCGTTCTCGGCTACGGTCCACGCCGCTACTTCGATCCACGAACGCCGGATCGCCCTAAATCCGATCACACCCGCGTCCGAACGCTCTTCGATCCGACGGCCGCTCTGCCGTACGCCGGCGTCTGGCTCGACCATCTCGAAGACCGGCCATTTTACGAAGTTGCGCAAGTGATGCGCATCGTGCTGTCGCTTAGCGACACTGACGAGGTTCTCCGCGACATCGACGGCCGCATCTGTGTGTCGCTCGACGGCAAGCCGGTGCCCGTCGAGCGATTGAGCGAAGGGTATCGCTCGGTGTTCGCGCTCGTCGCGGACATCTCGCGCGAGCTACTACGCGACTTCCGGTCTCTCGAAGACGCCGAGGCCGTCGTACTCATCGACGAGATCGACACCCATCTCCATCCCCGCTGGAAAATGCGCGTTATGTCGTCGCTCCGCCGGGCGTTGCCGGGCGTGCAGTTCATCGTCACGACGCACGATCCGCTCTGTCTGCGTGGCATGGACGACGGCGAGGTTGTGGTTCTCCAGCGCAACCAGGACGGGCGTATCGTCAAACTCGAGGGTCTGCCCAGCATAAAGGGCATGCGTGCCGATCAGCTTCTCACCTCCGACTTCTTCGGCTTGTCGAGCACGATCGATCCCGAGACCGAGCTCGACGTAGCACGATATGTCGACAGCCTTGCCGACCTCCCACCCGACAGAGTTCAGGAGGCGGCGGCGCTCGTCAGGCATCTGGCGCTCGGTGACGATGCGCTCGAGCAGGTCGTCCAGTCTGCACTGCTCCGTTTCCTGCGCGAGCGCGAACAACCGCGCGGCGCGCTGCGCAGCGACGTCCGGCTCGAGGCGGTCCAAGCGGTGCTCGACGCGCTGGAGAGCGACCATCCGGCATTGGGCGGGGAGCCGGCGGACACATGATCTTCGTCGAACGGACGGGTGATGTGCCCGCGTCCTTGTCGGCGCAGGCGACCGTCGATCAGGCGACAGCCGCAACCGAATTTTATAAGACCTGGGTCGCTGGGAAAGCCGGTTTCGGCCAATTTACCCGCTATCGGGAATATGACGTGAAGGTCGCGCTCCAGCGGATCTTCAAATCCAAATGTGCATATTGCGAGAAGAAACTAGAAAAAGGCTTCTTCGAGGTCGAGCATTATCGCCCCAAGGCGTCGGCAATCGGAGACCCGCATCCAGGCTATTGGTGGCTCGCGCTCCGATGGAGCAATCTCCTCCCGACCTGCCCGGGCTGCAACAAGGGCCTGAAGCAGCACATCGTGACCGCCGACATGAACGTCCAGGATGTCGAAGCGCTCCAGTCAATCGAGCCCTACCAACTCAACGGAAAGGCCAATCAGTTTCCGGTCGGGGGCCCCCGTCTCGTCGCCACCGACGACGACCACGAGGTTGAGCAGCCGTATATCATTGACCCCACCCGGACCGATCCCGGGCCAGAACTGTCGTGGCGCAACGACGCTGCGTTCAGTGTGCTTGAGCCGTCTGTCGGCGTGGCCGGCCCGAGCGTCCGCGGCGAAGAAACGATACGATGCCTGGCACTCAACAGGGTCGAGCTCGTTCAGGCGCGAACCGCGATCCTCACCCTCTTGCGGTCGTATCGCACGCGCATCCTTGACGATCTCGAACAGGGGGCCACGGAGCATCACGATCCCATTCGCCTCGGTATTCATATCGACTACGCGCTGAAGCGGGTCGACGATATGAGACGATTTGCAGCGCCTGATCAGCCGTTCTCCGCCATGGCTCAGGCTTTCGTTGATGATGTGGCCGAGGAGCTTCGTCGATGGTTAGCGGTGAAGACAGGGACAATTGACGCATGATGGTAGCGCCTAGAGGCTGTTATGGACTTGTGAGCGAGACTGATTCATCCGGTATTGGATGAGCATTTGCCGCAAGCCATATCCGTCTGACATCGGCGACGAGGAGTGGTCGCTGGTAGTCCCGTATCTACTTTTGCAGCGTGAGGATGCGGGGCAGCGGGAGCATGACCTGCGCGAGGTGTTCAACGGCCTTCGCTACATCGTGAAGACAGGCGCGCCGTGGCGCTGGATGCCCAACGACCTGCCACCTTGGGCCGCGGTGTACCAGCAGACGCAGCGCTGGCTGGCGGCGGGCTGCTTCGAAGCGATGGTGGACGATCTGCGCAGCGTACTGCGGCTGGCGGCAGGGCGAAAGGCCGAACCCGGTGCCGCGATCATCGACAGTCGAACGCTGCGTTCCACGCCGGAGAGCGGCGAGCGTGCGGGCTATGACGGCGGCAAGCGCAAGAAGGGCTCGAAGATCCACATAGCCGTCGATACGCTGGGGCACCTGCTTGCGCTGCACGTTACGCCGGCCAGCGCTGACGATCGTGGCGAGGTTGAACGGCTTGCCCGCACCGTGCAGGCTGTCACCGGAAACCATGTCGAAGTCGCCTATGTCGATCAGGGTTACACCGGCGAACGGGCCGCCAACGCCGCGGCCGAACACGGCATCTCGCTTGAGGTCGTCAAACTGCCGGACGCCAAGCGCGGCTTCGTCCTGCTGCCGCGGCGCTGGGTGGTGGAGCGTTCATTCGCCTGGGCAACCCGCTTCCGCCGCCTCGTCAAAGACTATGAACGTTATCCAGAAACACTTGCCGGACTTCACGTCGTCGCTTTCGCCTGCCTCATGATGAAGCAGGCTGCCACACTCGCAGCAGGTTCATAACAGCCTCTAGACGGACGGCGGCTCTGTCCCGTCGCTCGCCTAGAAGTTATTAGTCAGCAATCGGCCAGATTTCACCCTTTTAGAATGTAAAAGGAATTCGCTCTCGAACGTCAGGTTTTGATGGTAGCGGATATTCGAGTTGTCTCGCCGGAACGTCGGCAATATCCCACTGTAAGCCGTTCGATCGCTTGGCTGGGCGGCCGGAGCGGTCATCTGCTCACATAAACAGATGGCAGATTTTGGATGCTGCGTCGAGGGCGCTGAACGGCTGGAAGTGAGTCGTGGTGACAGCAAGCATGATTGCACGATCGTTAGCTCCCGCAACTGACCCCGGAAGTAAAAGGCTGATGCCGATTTGCACGGATCGGCGGCCCCGCTAAGCCATGCCCATGGCATTCGGCGTTTTCATCCATCGGTTTGACTCGGTCTACGACGACACGCCTGCGGAGCGTTACCAGTTTCCGGCCCAGTACCTCAGCCGGGCCCAGGCCTGTCTCGGTGACTGGATAATCTATTACGAGCCTCGCAAGGTTCGAGACACGCGCGGCTATTTCGCGGTCGCCAAGATCGAACAGATCGTGCCGGACCCGACGGCACCCGGTATGTATCTCGCGCTGGTAGAGCCGGGCAGCTATCTCGATTTCGCGATGCCGGTCCCCTTCGCGGACGCCGATGGCCAAGTCATCGAGCGTGGCGTTCTGAACGAAGCTGGCAGGATTTCGGGTCGCGCCCAGGCCGCTGTGCGATCGCTGTCTCCGGCGGACTTCAATCGGATCGTATCCGCCGGACTGGACGACGTCAGCCCACTCCTGCCACGCACCGACGACGTTGGCCTGCCAACCGCTGTGCAGGAGGAGCGCGCGCCCTTCATCTTCGACGAAGCACGCGAACGTGTCGCGACGCTGGTTTCGCGGATCGTGCGGGACCGGGTGTTCCGGCGCATCGTTCTGCGCGCGTATGACGAACGCTGTGCGGTGACCGGGCTGAAGCTGATCAACGGTGGCGGACGCGCCGAGGTCGAGGCGGCACATATTCGGCCGGTCGAGGCGAACGGTCCCGACATCATCAGCAACGGCATGGCGTTGTCGGGCACGGCGCACTGGATGTTCGACCGGGGCCTGATCGGTTTCGACGACGACATGCGGATTCTGGTGTCGCGCCAGGTCAACGATCCAGACAGCGTCCGCTCGATCATCAACCCGTCCGGAGGCGCGATCCTGCCCGCACATCTGGCAAGCCGGCCGCACCCGGAATTCGTGCGCTGGCACCGAGAGCACCGCTTCAAACAATAGCTGGCGTCTCCCCGACTGGTCCGTCGAGGCAGAGTAGTGAGCAGGATGATTTGTTGAGGCGCAATTCCGCAAACGTGAATCCTTCACATTTGCGTGCGCCGCCATGCGGCGTGGCGGTTCCAGGACGCCGGGGTCGGCGTCCTCAAGGGCGCGCCGGGGCGCGGCCCGTCGGCGGCTGAGCCCCCTCGGGGAAAAATTGAGGGGGTGATTCACCCGGTGATTCGCGTCCTGTACCATGATGCCGGCAACAGGAGCCCGGCCATGTCGATCCAGCGTCCCCTCGGCCCCATCGGTCATTGTTCCGCACGGCTGCGACGCGCGCTCGCGATCGAGGAGGAAGAAGCGCTCGGTCGCGCGGTGCGCGTCCGTAAGGATGTTCGTGACCAGGTCAAGGACCGGAAGGTCCGTGGCAATCGCTGGTCGCGCTCCCCCAACTTCGCGGTGCCCGGTGCGTTTCATGAACGCTTCGTCTCCGCCGGGGGCAAGGTCACCTTCCATTTCGAATTCCAGGCGATCAGCAAGACGAGCGACGGCGGGTGCCGCATCACGACGCCGGAGGGAAGCAAGCGCTTGGCGGTCGGCGCACCAGCGGCGCATGATGCCTATATCGATCGGCCGGAAGCGGTGGAGGTTACGATCTCTCCGGACGGCTTCGACCGCTATGCCGTACGGCCGTCCGCCACCGAGGCGATCGATGGCGACCGCGCTGTCTTCTCAAATATTTCGCACGATCCCCAGGAACGGCAAGCCTATTGGCGCGCCGTGCATCGCCATGAACGCACGCCAGGCACGGACCGGCTGACGCTGGTGCCTGAGAGAGCGTCGCGTGCGGCGTGGCGTGTACTGGCAGATGCACAGGACGTTCCCTGTGCCGTGCGTGACGTGGCAGCAAAATTCGCGAATGACAGAGGCAAGCGCAGGCCCCGTACGGTCCCGCTCGATGAGCTGGCGATCAACCGTGTTGCCGCACGCAAGCTGGCGAAGACGCTTGCCAGCATTCTCGGGACCACGAAAGGCAAGCTGCCGGTTCGGCTCTCGGAGGCGCGCGGTGGACGGTCGCAGTATCGGCTGACGGCAGAGTTTCCAGATGGCCTTGATGCCGCTGGTCGGCGGGCGGTGACCGAAGCGATGTGCGCAGAACTGGAAGAGATCGGCATGATGTACGTCGCGGCGATCCATGCGCCCGATCACCATAATGACCGCCGCAATCATCATCTGCACGTCGCCTGTCATGACCGACCGGCCAGAAGGATTGGGGACCGATGGGACTTCGAGATCGCCGAGCCGGTTGAGGGTCAGCATGAGCGGGTGCGTTATCCGTACGCGCAAAAGAAGATCGCGGAATGGTCGCGAGACAGCGATGGCGGAAATTACCGCGCCTATGGCACCGCTTCGATCGCCGACATGCGCCGCTTCTTCGCCGAGCGGTGCAACGAAGAACTCGACCGGTTGGGCGTTACCCGCCAGCTCCATCCGGGTGATCTCCGCTCGCTGGGTTGCGAGCGCCAGGCGCAGAAGCCGCTTGGCACCCGCGCGGCTCCACTCGACGCAGTCGGCGTGTTGACCAGCCGCGGCATCGAGAACGCCGAGATACTCTGGTCCGCGTTGCTGCGCGAGGCGTGGACCGCAGCCGAGGAGCGGGCGAAAGCCCGGGCGGACCTTCGGCGGCGGCTGCTAGAGGCGGAGCGCCTCTGCGTGGAGGGATCGGTCATCGATCAGGCTCGGACGGCCTCCATCCGCGATCTGATCGCCCGGTTCGATGCGGCCAGCGTGGTCCTGCAACAGCACGATGCCGAATGCGCCGAGTATGACGTCACGCTCGCCATGGCGCGGGCTCGGCCGGACAAGACGATCGCCGTATGCCGCCGGATGCTGGAGGCTATCGAGGGCGGGACGGCGGACCGGGCGGAGCAGCGAGCGAAAGGAGCGATCGTCGCGCGCGCAGACGAGGCAGAGGCGTTTCTCGCCGGCATCACTGCGATCGAGCGCGACCATGCCCCGGTCCTGACCGAGCATCGAACCGCCGTCGCGAAGGCACAGGCGGCGATCGACGAGATCACGTCAGCGGCGACGGCGCTGATAGACCGCCCGGAGCCTCGGCGCGCGTCCAAGCCCGCCCGCCTAGACGCGCGGTCGACGCTCGATGCCCTGTTCGACAGGATCATGAAAGACGACATCCCGGTCCTCCTGCCGGAGGGGCCCGTGACCGAGTATAGGGTACCCGGCGTAACTCGGGCCGAATTCACCGCCCTTACCACACCCGCACTGGCAGAAATGGCGCAGAGGCGTCTCGCCACTTTCGCCGACCTCCAGGCCAAACGGATGATCGCCGCAGCAACGGACGTGGCATCGGTAGGCCTGGACAGCCTGCAACGCGCCGCCGCCGGTGGTGACGCGAGTGCGGCGCGAACGCTGAAACATGTTCGCGCCTATGGCGAGCATCCCGTCTATCGGCGCGTCCTCGCCGAGAAGCGATCCGTCGAGCGAGTCATCGCCGTCGGTACATCGGAAACCGGTCGTGGATGGCGCGATTGGGTCGGAGGGCTGCTGGGCCGGAGCCCGCCAATCCAATCGCGTCCGCCGATCGAGCCGGCGCAGCCGCATCCGATGCCGGAACCGGCGAAGGATGCGGTGCTGTCCCAGCGCGACGAGGCCGTGGCAGCGCTAGCCGCCGCGCTGTTCTCCGAACCCGCCCTGCGGGTCGTCGAAGGGGAGCATGGGCTCGTCATCGACGCTACCCACGCTCCCGACTGGCGGTTTGCCGCCAACGCCTTCGCCGACGAGCCTGCCGTCGCCCATGCGATGCGGCGGCGTCATGCGTCGCCGTGGCTTAACAACAGCGTCGTCGAGCGGAACCGCCTGCTGGCCGATCTGCGCGCTGCCCTGATGAGCGCCGCCCGGTCTCCACTCCGGAAGGTCGGGAAAGAGTGGGAGGTCGACCTCGCCGACGAACGGCTCGCCACCCTCGTCACCGCGTGGCGTGGGTACAGGCGCCTGGAGGACGTGCTCGCCGACGTCGATCGTCAGCGGCACGGATCCGGGACCGACCGATATGTCGTGGAGGAACCCACCCGCGCTGGTGTCGGCGATGACGTGGTCAGCCGCGCCACCGATCTCGTCGTCAGCCGTAGCGGCATGCCGAGCGACGATCTCGCCGCCGTCATCACTGACTGGCGGGGACGTGACTGCGGACGCTAGATAGCGCTTCACCGTCGCCGCGCTGATGCCGAAATGGCTGGCGGTGGCGGACAGGCTCGCCGCCTTGGTAACGCGCCAGGCGGCGACGCTGACGGGATCCGCCTTGAGCGGCCGCCCCAGGCTGGTCTTGCCCCGGTGCGTACGACCGGTGGCGGCCAGCGACTGTTTCGCGACGTCCAGCCCGGCCCGGGTACGGGCGCGGATGGCTTCGCGCTCCATTTCCGCGATCTGCGCCAGCACCGCGAGGATCAGGAGCCCCGCGCCCGACGTGATCGAACCGAGCCCGCACACCACGACCTCGACGCCCTTGTCCATGAGCGCGCGGACCGTCGCCTGGATGTCCAGGGCATCACGGCCCAGCCGGTCGATGGCGGACACGTGCAGCCTGTCGCCCTCACGGACATAGTCGAGCATCGCAGAGAAGCCCGGCCGGCTCCGGGCCAGGACCGAGCCGCTGACGCCCTGGTCTTCGAACTCCTTGTCGAAGGGGCGGCCCATCGGTCCGGCCAATGCTCCGCGTTGCGCCGCGATCGTCTGGCCTCCGGTCGACACGCGGTAGTAGGCAATATCACTCATTCTTTTTCATCCTGGGGTGAAAGGTACCCCAGCACTTCCAAACCTAGCTCAATTGCCTTCTTCCTACCTTCTGCGCCCAAGTCGACGCTGTTCGAAGTCCTGGTGCAAAAGCTCCAAGTTCTGAACAGCGTCGCACGGGCAGCAAGCCTCAGCGCCTTGGCACCTGGATGATGGGCTCGCCCCGCATCTTGGCCCAGTATCTCGCCGTCTGCTCCTTCATCAGCGTCTGGAACTGAAAGTTACCAACGCGCTCAACGGAAATACCGAACGCGCGTGCGGTTCGGGCGCGGCTGGCCTTGTTGTCGACGATCCAGCGGCAAACGGCCTCTCGAAGCGCGTCGTCGGCATACGCACGGGCTTGGCGGCGGTCTGCGTCGACCTGCTTTGCATTCAGTCTCATCTTTTCCTCCAAAGGATAGTTCCTCCTTTGAAGATCCCATCCTCGCCGCAGGCAGAGCCTTCACTCCCCTCCTGGGGTTAACGCGACGCATGGATCACAGAACGAAGGGTCACCTTCTCTGGGTAAGGTGTAGAGGACCGGGTGGCAGCTGAATGGGCACGGCGGTCCTGCAACCTGGCTCGGGAAGCTCGGAGGCAAACGAAATCGTGCACCAGCGCAAAGGGGTTTGCAGGGTCTCAGGGCTGACCTGCTGGATCATGCCGAACGGGCGTGACGCCCCCATCCGTCAGCGACGCGCATCGGGCGCAGGCCGGATTAGAGAGGAGGTGGGGTGTAGTCGTTGGACCCGAGTCCTTCGCCTCCACCCCACCTCCCTCTATATCTGAAACGAATCTTTCGTTTTCCTTAACGCCGCCGCCGTTTTGCGACGAACGGTGGCGGCCTATCATCGGCCGTCGATCGTCATATCCCCTTAAGCTGGTGCCCTTAGAACCGCGCATCAAAGGGAGAATGACAGATGACCGATGAAAGCTGGACGGTTCGGGCGCGCAAGGGAGACTATCGGGCAATCGATGCCGCGTCGCAGAACCGCCAGATGGACTATGCCGTGGATGGCCTGATGCCAGCGACCGGTGCGACCATATGGTTCGGAGCCGGATCGACCGGGAAAACGCAGCTACTGCTCTGGATGGCGGCCCATATGGCCGCGGTCGGAGATGCCGCACCACGCCAGTGGCTCGGTGCTGACCTTGGCGTTCGCGGGAACATCCTCGTCCTGACCGCAGAAGATTTGCGGGAGCATCTTCTGCTGCGCATCGGCTCGATCGCACACCGCCTGATGCAGGAGAACGGCGGTACCGAGGAGGATGCCGTCGCTCTATGCCAGCGCATCCACGTCATGGCGTTCCTAAGCATGACGCAGACCGAGTTCCCGGAGCCGAATGCCTGCCTGTTCCAGCACGGTCCCGGCGGCCGCTGGCGGCCAAGCCCCGTTCTCGACGGCATCGAGGCCTTTCTCGACGACTGGAACAAGCAAGTCGAAGAGGACGGACGGCCGGAGGATCGCATCGTGGGCGTCATCCTCGACTCTGCGGTATCGATGGCAGGCTTCGAGTTGGCCAACTCGGAGGCGGCCACCAACTTCCTCTTCCACCTGAACAGACTGTCGTACCGGCAGAAGATGTTCTGGGCGGTGATCGGTCATACGCCCAAGGACGCCGCTCGGAAGACCGAGGACGCCGCGATCGAACGACTTCGTGGATCCGCCATGTGGTCTACCACGCCACGCTCGGTGGTCGAAGTTCGGCTCGCCGGAGCGTCCGAAAACCTCGAGACAGTCCGCGCCGTTCATCCGGGTCTGACGGACCGCGATGTCGTCATCGTCGAAGTGGCCAAGGCGAACTCCCTCGGGGCGGATCTCCGTCCTCGCGTGCTGCTGAGGCGCAAAAAGGACGGTGCCTATGATGACATCACGGCCGACTTCCCAGGCATTTTCGGCGCCGCATCGCTCCAGCCACGTGGCAAGAAGGGCCTGCATACGGATGAACTCCGGAAAGCAGTGCTCTCGCTTCTTGCATCCTTCGACAGCGGCAAACCCAACACGGTCATCGAACGGGATGCGCTTCGTGCCGCATTCAACACGACGAAGGCCTCCTGTGCGGTCCTGGCCACGATCACCGACGAGGTAGACGGGGAGAAAGCGAAAACGCCAGGCACTCTGGCCAGGGAGCTGGCGCTGATAAGCAAGGACGGCTTGATCGATACGCGCCGGGGGAAAATCCGGATCGTCAACCTCGGCTTCGACCCACCGGAGCCGATTGCAGAGGCTGCTGAATAGCACCACTGTAATGGCTCATCGGATCGTCCGTATATGGCCTCTAAAGTTGCCAAAATGGCAGTTACGGGCCATATACGGACAATGATGTATGCGCCGAGCGAAATCTCTGTCGAAATCGGCCAGAAGGTCCAGCGCCGCCGACTGGCGATGAACCTGACACAGGTCGATGCGGCAGCCCGCGCCGGGGTCTCCTATCGCACTTGGCGGCGCCTGGAGACCGAGGGCAAGGCGTCGATCGACGACCTCGTCCGCGCGGCCGTGGCGCTACGGTGCGAGCAGGATCTGTTCGCCCTCTTCCCGGAGCCGGTGGCCAGTTCGATGGATGCGCTGCTGGAGCAAAACCGGATAACCGAACGCACCGCGCCGAAGCGCCGCCGCCGGGCCGCGTCGAGGGCCACGTCGTGAAGCTGAGGCCGGGGGCACCGCTAGGGCTCGCACTGGCATTCGACGATGCCGCGCCCGCTGCGCCAGCTGGCCGGGTCGTGATGGCCAGTGGTGTCGCCCAGCTCGAATGGTCGCCCGACGTCATCCTCAGCGACTTGCCCGTCGCCCCGCTGCTCTATCCTCCGGAGCCGGGCCTGCATGCTGCACGGAGCCGGTCCTTCGGCGGGCTGCACGGCTTCCTAGCGGACAGCCTGCCAGATGCCTGGGGACGGCTGCTGCTGCGGCGTCGCCTCGCCAGGATCGACGTCCAGTTCGACACGCTGAACCCGGTCGATCAGCTGGCGATCATCGGCGCCGGTGGCCGAGGCGCGCTGGTCTATCAGCCAGCCACCACGCCTGACGACGCGATCGGGACGATCGACCTCGATGCCCTGGCCGAGGAATCGCGGTTGCTCCTCGCCGGAGACGAGGGCGCACTGGTCGACACGCTGGCAGCGCTGGGCGGCGCGTCAGGCGGCGCTCGTCCCAAGGTCCATGTCGGCTTCGCCCCCGATGGCGCGATCAGCGTTGGCGAAACCGCAGACGGCCATGACGCCTGGATCGTCAAGTTCCGCGCGACCGGCGACCCGATCGACATCGGCCCGGTCGAGGAAGCCTATGCGCGCATGGCCCGGACAGCCGGACTGACGATCGCGGAGTCCCGCGTCCTGCCCGAGCGCGACGGGCCTGGCTATTTCGCGACGCGCCGCTTCGACCGACCGGCCCCCGGACGTCGGCTGCACATGGTATCCCTCGCCGGGGCAGCCGAAGCCCCGTCCGAGATGCCGAGCCTCGACTATGACGGATTCCTGCGCGCGACCCTGGCGATCACCCGCCATGCCGGCGACGTCGAGCAGGCCTTCCGCCGCATGGTCTTCAACGTCCTGGCGCATAATCGCGACGACCATACCCGGCAGCATAGCTATCTGATGGGAGCGAGCGGTGAGTGGCGCCTCGCCCCGGCCTATGACCTGACCTTCTCGGTCGGCCCGGGCGGCGAACACTATCTCGCGGTCGAAGGCGAAGGCCGCACCCCGACCCGCGCGCACGTCCTCGCACTGGGCCGTCGCCATGGACTCTCGGATCGCGTCATCGCCCAGATCATCGACCGGACGCGCGGCGCGCTGGCCGAATGGCCCGTCATCGCCGCCGATGTCGGCGTCACCGTCTCGCAAAGGGAGATCGCGGATCGTCTGAAGGCCACCGACGATCGCTTCGGATGAGAAGAAAGCCCTGCACGTGGGGGTAACCCACGCCAGGAAGGAAAAGACATGACGAGCATCGACGCGGACGCCAGTGGCACCGTCGCGATGACCCCGGAGACCGGCTCGGTCCTCCCCCACGATATGATCGACGCGGCAACCGCCGACGCCATCCTGCAGCTCGACCGCAAAATCGCCCGCGCGATCCAGACGGACCGGGGCATCAACCTGAAGTCGGAGGATCTCGACCTCCTCACCCTGGTAGGCGCAGTAAAACTGATCGGAGAGGCGCGAAGCGAAATCCTGAAAGAAAAAGCGCAGTGCCGTCACCGGAAGACCTCTATCGCCGCGGCGAATTCTACCTCGATCGCGTCCGTGGCAAGGACGGCGAGGTCGTCAGCCCGAACCTCTACATCTGCTGGTACGACCCGGTCACCGGCCGGATGCAGCGGCGCAGCACGCGCACGGCTGATCTTCGCCTAGCGATTGAGATGCTGGATCGTCACTATCTGGCGTTCCACCGGCCTGCCGATGACGACAAGGCGTCCTATACGGTTCATCAGGCGATGACAGACTATTGGACGCTGCACGGCGCCGAGAAGGCCAGCGCCGACGCGATCCATGCCCGGCTGAAACTGGTAAACAGGTTCATCGACCATGAGATCGCGATCGGTGTACTGCGTGAACCCGTGCTGCCGACGGTGCTGGACGCCGAATGGCTGATGCGATTTCGAATATGGGGGACCGAGATCGATCCCGTGACCCAGCGGCGGCGTGACCCGGAGACCGGCGATTGGACCGTGTCGACCCGCAAACGGGCGAAGTCGACGGTCGAGGAGAGCATCATCCAGCTGAAGGCGGCCTTGCGGTTCAACGTCAAGCGCATGGAGGCGGTGCCCGAACTGAAGCACCTGCCCCGCGCTGCCGTGACGCCGGAGCGCAACTTCCGCCTCTCGCTCGACCAGATCGCCGAGATGCTCGACTATACGGCCGACGGAGACCCGGAACTCAGCCCGGCGCATCCGGCACGATTGATGCCACTGCGCCGCTACCTGATCGGTGCGATCTGCACGCTAGCGCGGCCGGACGCGCTCTACGATATCTCGGTGCGGCCCGACCGGCAGCAATGGCACCGCGACGCCGGCGTGCTCGACCTCAACCCAGCGGGGCGGATCCAGACGCGCAAAAACCGACCGGCGCTCCCCGTCACATCGCTTCTGGCGAACTGGCTGGAGGCGACGGACGACCGGCTGGTCTGTCACGAGAGCGTTGCAGAGGAGGATGAGGACCGTTGGGTGGTTCAGCGGCCCGTGGCGGACGTCAAAAAGGCGTGGAGCGTCATGGCAAGGCGGTTCGGGGTGCCGATCGGCTTCGGCCCCAAGCTGATGCGCCACAGCATGGCGACCCTGATCGCACAGCGCGGCGTCTCGCAGCAGGAGATCCCGCTGGCTCTCGGGCACGTGGTACTGCCCCCGTCGACGCGACGCTATGTGATCTTCAGCCCGGCTTATCTCTCCGAGACCCGACAGGGGCTGCAGGACATTGCGTCCGAGCTGACCCGGAAGATGGCGACGCCGCTCCACGCAAAACCCACGCAAGTCGGTCCCGATGGACGGCGGCGACGGGTGTGATGGCCGATCGTTTTCACGCCATCACTGCCGGTCCCAATCCGCTGGCGCAGCCGCCCTAGCGCCTCCGAGGTCCCGTACGCCCGGATGTTCCACTCGGCATGACACGCAAAAGGCACGCAAAACCGCGACGCGCAACTCGGGGGCCTGAAAACCAAAAACCCCGCTAAGCCGTTGGCCTAGCGGGGTTTTCGATGGTGGGCGTGGCAAGGATTGAACTTGCGACCCCTGCGATGTCAACACAGTGCTCTACCACTGAGCTACACGCCCGCCGGAGGTGGGCCAATTAGCAGGTTCGGCCGGGCTGGCAAGCCCTAAATCGCACCATCGGCCGATTCCGGCTGAAAAAGTCTGTCGACCTCCATCACCAGGTCGCGCAGGTGGAAGGGCTTGGACAGGACGCGCGCGTTGGGAACCGCTTGGCCTGCCTTCAGCGTGACCGCGGCAAAGCCGGTGATGAACATCACGCGCAGGTCCGGGACCAGCGCGGCGGCGCGCTGGGCCAGTTCTATGCCGTCCATCTCGGGCATGACGATATCGGTCAGGAGCAGGTCAAATCGCTCGCTTTCCAGCAAGGGGATCGCCGCCGTACCCCGGTCCACCGCCGAAACCCGATACCCCGATCGGGTCAATGCCCGCGTCAGATATTCGCGCATGACCTCGTCGTCTTCGGCCAGCAGGATATGAAACATTGTGTGATCCCGATTCATCGTGAGGACCAGCTTACCGGAGCGGCCGTTAAAATTTCCAGACCGGATGCGCGACTTCCCACGGCATCGGACTGGCCCTAGGATCGGTTCATGGCCCCCACGAACCCCGGCGCGTCCTTCGAAGCCCTTGGCGGCGTCGGCCCGGTCGTGATCTCCGTCCCGCATGGCGGACGCGCCTATCCCGCCGCCATGATGCAGGACCTTCGCGTGCCGGCGGCGGCGGTGATGGCGCTGGAGGACCGGCTGGTCGATCTGGTCGCGAGAGATGCGCGGACGGCCGAGCCGATGCTGGTCCAGACCCGCCCGCGCGCCTGGATCGACCTGAACCGCGACGAGCGCGAGCGCGATCCCGTCATCGATCTGGGCGCCACGGCGTCGGGCCGCGCCTCCGCCAAGCTGCGCAGCGGCCTTGGCCTGGTGCCGCGCCGGGTGCCGGGGCATGGCGACATCTGGACGCGTCGCTTTACCGGCGCGGAGATCGACGAACGGATCGAGGAAGACCACCGCCCCTATCACCGGGCCCTGGCCACGCGGCTGGCCGAAGCGCGGGCGCAATTTGGCGTGGCGGTGCTGCTCGACCTGCATTCGATGCCCCCGCTGGGCGCGCCGGGACTGGTCCCCCGCGTGGTGATCGGCGACCGGCACGGCACCACCGCCGCGACCCGCTTCGTGCGGCGGATCGAGGCGGAGGTGCGCGGCGCAGGTATCGCCGTCACCCGCAACGCGCCCTATGCCGGGGGGCATATCGTCGAGCGGCATGGCGATCCGCGGCAGGGCATACACGCCATCCAGCTGGAACTCGACCGCTCGCTCTATCTGGATGCCGCGCTGGAGGCGCCGGGCGCAGGGTTCGAGGCGACCGTGACGCTGGTGCGCCGCATCCTCCTGGCACTTGCCGCCGAAGCCCTGGGCCAGCCGGTCGCGATGGCCGCCGAATAAAAAACCACCTCGCGCAAGGGGGAGAGCGCGAGGTGGCCAAGGTTCAGGGAGGAGACACGCTGAAAGCGTGTCGCACGACACCGCGAAAGGGGGGACACGATGTCGTACTGGTATAAATAGGAAAGGGCCTATTTGGTTCAACCCCCGACCCCGCATTTCGTCATTTTTTCGTAACGGGTGGTGGCGGAGCGAGCGCCCTTTCTGCTGGGGGTTCGGCCCCTATCGACGTCGCTCAATGAACTGTCCGTCTAGAATCGCTCAGTTGCGGACATCAAGCAGCAGCCGTAATTTGCGGCCATGAGCTACCTCAAAAAGAACGATCGAAACTGGGGCGTTTTGATCGCGACCTTGCTGGCCGTGCCGCTCGGCTTCGCCTGGGCAGCTGTCAGCCTCATCGGTGGCACCCTGGTCTGTTCCGATGAAGCTGCCCACTGCTCTGGCGGGGCGGTGCCTCTAATGTGTGGGATCGCGATCATAGCCGCAGTAGCAACGGTTGTAGGTTGGCTGATCAACTTGGCTATCAGAGCGATCTCGCGTGATCGGTAGCGTCTGCTTCTGCCCGATTGTGTTGAAGAAGTCGGGGTTGGGCCGTCTGACGAGTTGCCGCTGAGTTGCGGTGGTCCGCGCCGGCCGGCTCAGGCGGGTAGCGGCTGCGCCGGCATCGGGATGAGCTTGGCCATTTTGCGGAGGTTCTGGGCGGTGGCTGCCATATGGAACTCGTCCCTGGCACCGTTTGGACCGCGAAGGCGCAATCGGTCGAGCTTCAGGATGCGCTTGAGGTG
>Ga0209816_1000452_pt1 | contig 32723 bp, 47 predicted proteins | sample CoawatmetaG01DNA_FD_187509 | JGI IMG/M metagenome (GOLD analysis project Ga0209816, IMG submission 187509) | Marine microbial communities from the West Antarctic Peninsula - Coastal water metaG017-DNA (SPAdes) (version 2) | ecosystem: Environmental > Aquatic > Marine > Coastal ...
TGTTTTAACGCTCTAGTCCTTATCCAGGGAGTGTCAAATCTTTTACCGTTATGACTAATAATCTCATCTGCTTTGTCCATTTCTTTTATGAACTTTTTTACTAACTTTTTATCACATTGTTTTGTAAGTCCCCAGTTTAAATTTTTAACTGTAGTTTCCCCTTCCCATTTCCAATGTATAGAAATAATCTTAGCATATTCTAAAATTTGCTCTGGACCTATTCTTTGGTTATATCCTGGTCTCCAAAAATGTCCTTTACAAAAAGAAGTTTCAATGTCGTAAAACAATCTTTTTCTTGTAATCTTCATAATGTTTAGTTTAGTTTATAAATTCTTCAGCATTTCTACTAATTCTGCTTGTGGAAAGCAATCATATTTATCTTTTCTAACACTTGTGTGTGACCATAGGCCAAATTGTCTAGCATAATAAGCATCTTCATTAAATCCAAATGCTTCTTTAGGATGTACTCCATCTTTTAACATCTTAGGTATTCCGTTTACTAAATCCATCTTAGGATAAATATCTTTAAGATGAAGTATAAGTAAACGAAGAGATTCTATTTGTTTAGTAGAATATGCATGCCAGTATTGATGACCTCTAAACTCATATCCTAAATCACATACAAATTCTTCTTTAACTTCTGTGTTAACGTATGTATAGTATTTATCGCCTTTTTTTGTTAAGTATCCAAAGTTATTAAGCTCTACGCCTCCTGAAAATTTAGAGATATCAAACTTACCTACTTTACCTAAATGCCATCCTAAATAGTTATCTGGAAAACATTCTACTACTACGCCATCATGTTTAGCTTCTTTACCTTTAACGTTAGAACCTCCGATACAGTATTGAGTAGCAACTCTTCCACGTTTATCGTTGTTCCAGTTTCTAATAGTAGCATATGGATTATCCCATCCTGCTGTATGATGAATAAAGAATCCTAATGGTTCTATCTTACCGTAGTCTCTTACATACTCATCTTTATCTAAATATTGACGATCTATAACTAAACCATCTTTAGTAGTATACTCAGTTTCTGTAGCAGCTTCAAATGAATCTGTGTCTATACCTAACTTTTCCCAAGTCTTACTTCCTACAACACCGTCATAATCTAAACCGTTTTTTTGTTGAAAATTTTTAACTACTGATTCAGTACCTGCACCAAATATACCATCTGCTGCTATACCTAAAGCTTTTTGTAGTTCTTTTACTTCTTCTCCTTTTGATCCCTTTCTTAATAACATAATTATTTATTTTCTGTTAGCAAACTTTTCTAGGCCTGCTATACCGAAGCATCCTAAAACTATTAATACAAAAGAGTTGTAAGTAAACTCGTTTATAAGTAAATCTTTACCGCACCATCCTGTTATAATATCTACAAACATTACTACGCACATTACTAAAAAAGCAATAAAACCTACGATTGTTTTCTCATTCCAGTTGTTGTCATCTTTAAAAATATTCCACATAACTTTTATTTTTTATTGTTAAAACGACTCCATGAGGATATCGTCTATTTTACTTTGTATTTGATATTTAGTTACTTTCATACTAAACGATATGTCAGCTTGATATCTCTTTATTTCTTTGCCATGATTAAATATTATAATAGTAGGCACTACTATTATTTCGTGTTTACTTGCAGATTTTGTATCAGTAGCAATGTCACATCTTTTTACTTTAATATCGTTTAAACTGTTTACCCATTTTACATTATTAGCAGCGTTCCACCCAGCATTAAAATGTACTACTGTTAAGTCGTCCCCTAATTTTAAAGTTTGACTATTAACATTTCCTACTATAAATAAGAAAAATAAAACTAGTAAGTAAACTAAAAATAATCTTAAAGCGGGACTTTTCATAACTCTTTATTTAAGTTGATCAATTTTAGCTTCTATTCTATCTAAGTCATTTTTTAACTCTTCTACGTCTGTAGCAGTATTTTGAATAGTAAGTCTAATATTTTTATCTTTCATATCAAACTCCATTCTAGTAACTGCTGGAGGAGGAGGAATCGGCAATTCTTTTGCTTCTGCTATATCTGCCTGTAAAACAAACCACATACTTATAATAGTAGCCATACTAACACCTATACCTGCTAAAGTTTTAACACTTACCTTAATACCTGATTCTTCATTTAATTCTTTAGCCATTTTCTTTTAATTAATATATTACATAATTAACACCTACAGAGAAATCGTGCCAATTACGATTCCAATACTTGTTATACTTACCTTCTAAAAATACTCCTAAACTTTTATTAAACCTATATCCAAAAATTAAACCTCCTGAATAATCTACCCATTGGCCTTCATTATATTCATGATAAGAAAACTCATCTTTTGTATTAATATGATAAGGCATTATATTACCCCATGAATGTAACCAGAAGTTTTTTGTATAGTGATAAAAGTCAAATCCTAAAACAAAAGAATATTCTATTCTAGACTGCATTTCATTTCTTTTTTTATCTGTATAGTTTGATAACATTTTAGGTATTACAACTGCTTCCCAAACTTCTGTGCTAGTAGCTACTTGACTACCTGAAGGATTTAAGTAAGTTACCCCTCCTGTTCCATCAAAATTAACACTGTACCCTTCTTGTATAGCTAAGTCTGTATAATGTAAGTTACCGTTAGATAGCATCCATTCTTCTAATGGGTTATAACCATAAGGCTCTGACAGTCTCTGTACAGTTCCTACATTTAAAGAAAACTTACCTTGTTTATCTATTTTTTGTCTATATCTCTGAGATGCTTCAAAGTATTCTATATCTGCAAAACCATCTTGTAAGTACTCTACTTTAGCTATCCAACTATTTGCTACATATCTTAAAAAGTGGTGTTGATTTAAAAAGTTAGTTCCTTGTTGTCTTGTATAATCAGCTTCTAATAAAAACTCAAATCCTTTTATCTTCCCTATAGTAGCAGCATCAGAGTATGATTTTTCTGTACCATCATAGAATACATTAGCTCTATTCTCGTATCCTAAACGTGCAATCTTTCTAACTCCTAGTGAAATTGAGAAATCAAAAGGAGTTTTAACTACACTTGTTTGTAAACCGTTTGTTACTGAGTATACATCTACATCTGATATTGAATTACCACCGTTTATAGCTCCGTAGAATGTAGCAAATTTAAAAGTTTTCTTTAAACCTCTTTTAAAAGCGCTTTCTTCTTGAGCAATAGTTTGTAATGCTAATAGACTAAATAATATAATTAATAACTTTTTCATTGTTTTATTATTCTTTTAGTATATTGTTTTTCGTTATGCAATATAAGAATATTATACGCACCATTAGACAATGTTGATAAATCTACTCTTAGATTGTTGTTATTGTCCTTTATAATGCTAGAGACGTTCTTGCCCATCATATCTAAAACTTTAACTTCTAAATTTAAATGTGTGTTTATAAATAACATATCATTAGTAGGATTTGGATAAACTACTATTCCTAAAGCATTTATATCATCTAATCCTGCTGGCCATCCATTCTCACAGTAGTCATACATTGACTGACAACTTGCGTCCCAGTCCGTACTACAACAATATTCATCCACATCTATTACCCAAGCAAAACATCCATCATTTAACCAATAAGGTAATCCTTCTCCTTGATAACATCCTGCATCATATAAACATGCAGAAGAATCAGTTACATTTGCTGTTGGATCATAGTTAGCAGAGTTAGGATCTGTACAACCTTCGACTGGTAGTATACATGTTCCATTATCTGTATTAGCTAAAACATTGTAATTTAATGCTGTAGAGTCTGTACATCCAAATATTATTTCTATACAAGAGCCGTTATCTATATTTGCTAAAGAGTTATAGTTAAATGATGTTATGTCCATACAACCGTATACTATATTTACACAAGACGAGTCGTCTACATTAGCTAATGGGTTGTAATTAAAAGAACTAGAGTTTGTACATCCAAGAATAGGATATATACATCCTGTACTTACAGTAGCGATAGAATCATAGTTTAAAGCTAATATATCCATACATCCTATATAATAACAAGAGTTATCGTCTGTATTAGCTAAAGAGTTATAGTTATCAGCTTCTGTATCCATGCACCCTGTTATAATAGATTCACAAGATCCGTTATCTGTATTTGCATTAGGATTATAATTAAATGCTAAATCATTTGTACATCCCTCTACTATTTCAACGCAACTTTCATTGTCTGTGTTAGCTAGAGGATTGTAATTAAAAGATGTAGAATCTAAACAACCGTATACTTTAGGTATACAATAATCTCCACAATAAGGTAATGCTGAATATGTTGTCCATAAAGGGCCTTTAAATGATTGAAGAGCCCCTTGACCATTATTAGCAAATGGATTAGCTCCTTCATACATTAACACAGCACCGTCTGCATTTATTAATTTAAATGAATTATGCCAAGTTTGAAATTGTAATTCTTGAGGTGATTGTTGAGGGTTTCCTATTTCAAAGTAATAAACTTTAATAGGTTTATCTGTATCTAATACTAAAGAAAAACTTTGTGAATACATTCCAGGACTCATTGTAAATGTTCCAAGTGATGTTTCATTTTGGTATATTCCTATGAAACAATCTCCCCATCCATCTGCCGCAGCATCTTCTATTAATAGTGTGTAATTACAACTAATAACTATATCATTTATAGTTGCATTTGGATTATAATTAAAAGATGTTGAGTCTGTACAACCATACACTTGTAAATTAGTACAAGAACTATCACTAACATTAGCTAAAGGATTGTACTCTTGATAGTCATCATTCATACATCCAAGAACATTTGGTGCAATAGGACAAGGATTTGCTAAAGTATTTCCTGAATAAAGTGTATTACCAAATAAAGGATCATCCATATACCATAAAGTATCTCCTGAACAATCGTATATTACGCAAGAACCATCTATTGTTCCTCCAGAACTAGTACCTGCTAAACCGTCTCCATATGTATCATTCATTATTAACTCAAAACCTGCGTAAGGATCTATACAAAATGTATATGTATAAGTTTGTCCTATGTCATTAAAATCATAGTCTCCAGGAGCAGAAGATCCTACTACACCTAAACTATTCATTAGCCATGATATTTCACTTGGCCAATTATCAAGTGATAACTCCATTGTAATTTGAAATTCATTAGAAGGATCACAAGTAGCTCCTATACAAGAACCATCATCATCTGTAGCCCAAGGATTATAGTTTATAGCCAATTGATCTGTACATCCAGGCAATACATCTTGCGATAATAAAAATGTAGGTATTAAGATTAGTAATAGTAGTAATGTTTTCATAATTTATTTATTTAATAGTCTATAACTAACAATTCCTGCTGTAGCGCCTCCTATTGCATGGAACCACCATTTTTCATACCATTTCTTTTTATGAGGAAAAGTATAAGAAGATATTCCGTCAACTTGCATGTAAGGATTGCTATTAGTAATAGCTACAATAGATTCTTTGGCTTTGTACCATTTTTCTCTTCTTTCTGTTACAGTTACGCCTAGACGATTAGGGAATTCTATTTTATTTAGAGATAGTCCTTTATTAGTAATGCTTATATCCATATTATAATGGAGTTTATCTATACTAACAGTAGTATCAAATTTACATTTAGTTAAATAAATAGGAACTTTAACAGTGTCTACTATTAGTCTTTCTGTAACAATAGTACTAGAAGAAACATTTTTAATCTTAATTTTTAAGTTTTCAATGTACGACAGCAATGTGTCCTGTGTAATCTTCAAATCCTCAGAAGTCACCGCTATCGAACTATTGAAATTAACTATGGTGCCGTTTTTGGCTTTATATTTTTTTACTTCGTGTTTATAAGCTTTTAGTTCTTCAATTTTTTTTAGATCTGTATTATGATCTTGACAACTTCTTGCATACAATAAACATATTAGTATAATGATTATCATTAAAAATAAAGAAAGATATTTTTTAACTAGACTAATCATTTTCTTATAATTTTATTCTTCTTCAGACCATGTATCGCTTATTAACAAAAGCAATGCTTCTGCATAAGAAAGAGTTTCTACAGGTGTAATAGATCTATCTGTTATAAATTCAGGAGTACTCATATCTTCCCATTTAACTAGGAATTGTGTTTCAGCAAGATTCTTTCTAACTGTATTACTAGAGTCTTCTCCTACTTCATTGTAGTCTACGTTATCTAAATCTGCAATATTTAATATACAATATATCATGATGGTACGTTTGTAGTTATATTAGAAGATGCCATGTTAGTCATAGTCATATCAAGTCCTCCTCTAACATCTAGTATTGTAGGGAAAGAACCTGTTCCTCCTGGGTCACCCATTCTATACCAGTGATTTAAATTTGCAACAGCAGAAGACGTAAGTAAATCTGTTGGCGCACCGCTATTATATAGTGCAGTAATTTCTGAAGAAGAAAGCGCTTTACCCCATATAGAAATTTCATCTAAATTTCCTGCAAAATTATATGAACTACCATTTTTACCTAATTCAAAAAGACAACCTGTTCCTCCTCCAAAGTCTCCACTTATTGAAGATATAGCTTTTGAATTAGGATTAGCAGCATTCTTATACCAAATAGCATTTCCTGAACGATCTACTGAATAAGTCCACATCTCCCATGTTGATGTACCTGGACTGTTAGTTCCGTCTCCATCATTCCAAGGATTACTTATAAATTGCATGCTACCTCCATTAGTTATTAAAACTGACCAAGCTTCATCGCTGCCTCCAGATTTAGTAATAAGTCTTTGTGCTCCACTTGTACTTGTTCTGTAAATCCAAAAATTTATACTCCAGTTACCTGTTCCAAATATTGGGGACTTTGAAGCTGTTAAATGCTCATCTGTTCCATCAAATATAATAGAATGTAAGTTGCTAAATTTAAGAGCTTTAAGAATACCTTTAGCTGCTTTACTCCCTAGAATTTTACGTATGTTTATAGAAACTGGCATATATATTAATATACATAGATAGTTAATAAATCAGAACTAGCAGATCCTACTACAAAATGTCCTGCTGGAAATTTGTTAGATCCTCCGCCTGCATCAAAATTAATAGTTTCTCCTGGTAATAAATTTACATTACCCGCTCCTCCAATATTAACAGTACAATTAGTACTTGCATGTGCATTGTAAAATGAAATTGATTTAACTGCTTCTGGTATTGTTGTAGAAGAAGTAGCTAGTCTAGACATTCTAGCAGTGTTAACATCAGAGATATCTCCAACTTCTACTTTTAATCTATTGTTATCAGTAACTCCTACGGTAGTTCCGTTTTGGTTAGCTATTTGTATTGTACTATTGCTCATGACTAATATTTATTATTTAATGTTTGTAAAATTTTTAGTATTGTAGAATACTTAGTACTGTTGTATACTACAGTACCTGCTCCTCCTGCTAATGCAGGTATGTCTCTAGGATTGTAATCGTTTAAAACTTCTAATCCGTATTTAAAAACAGTAAGCTCTTCTAATTTACAAGGTTGAGGTATACCATATGTTAAATGATTTACATAAGTATTAACTAACTTTGCAAACTTACATTGTAAAGACCAAACAGATAATTTATAGCATACCTGAACATCGTCTGTGTAAACACCACTAGCAGCAGGATAAGCGCCAGTATCTATTGTACCCCAAATATTAGGGATAAACTGCGATACAGCTATTTGATTAAATGTAAGTTCATTAGACTGCATATTAAGCGTATTTATTAATTACTATATTTGCTGTACCTAAAAGAACATCTGTAGCAGCTCCTGTAGATGCAGTAAACGATCTTAATGTAACAGTGTTGTCTGAAGTTCTTGCTAGTTGTAATACGGCTGCTACAGGAGTACCTACATCGCCTTGTGATACATTACAAATAGTTTTTCCTCCTGCAAATGCTCCTGATAAAGTTCCTAAATATATTCCTGTACCAGTTCTAGTCCATACTATGTCTCCTAAATAGTTAACATCCGCTCTTGGCGCAGTAGGAACTGTAGCTACAGGATTACTTGTTCCTGCTTGTGAAATTAAAGCTGTATATTGTTTTGTATATAAAGTAGCTTTGTTTAATCCATTAGCGATAAAAGAAACATCTAAAGGATCGTTGTTAGTAAAACTACCTGCATTGACAATATAAGTAACTGTAACACTATGCTCTGATCCTAAATCAGATTCAGCAGTTACTCTACCCATCCAAAAAATACTAGGGTCTGCTCTTTTAGTTATTGTAATTAATCCAAAACTACCACTATTATCAAAAGCATCTAAAAAAGCAGCTCCTGATGCAGATCTACCAGTAGTATCATTTATATAAAGAACAGTAACATTTGCTGGAGTAGCATTATTAAATCTAAAGTCTCCTGAACTTGTTCCTGTTCCTGTACCTGTGTCATAGTTCCATCCTAATGTAAATCCTCCTGCATTACCTTGCGCTCCTGCAGCACCCGCAGAACCTGTTGTTCCAGTAGTTCCTTTAGGTATACCAAAATTAAATGTAGCAGCAGAAGAACTTCCTGAATTAGTTGCTGTAGCAGAAGCTCCTGCAGCTAAAGTAGTAGTACTACCTACTGCTATTGTTGCGGCAGTTCCTGTTGCACCTGTTGTTCCTTTAAATAAGGTAATTGATTTACATGTTGGGCATCCCATAATAATTATTTTTTTTAACAGCTTCCACAACCACAATCACACAAGTTGTCACATATAGTTTTAGCACTTGCTATTAAACTAGTTGCAGTAACAAAATCAGCGCATGAGAAAGCTGTTTCAATTCCGTAAAGTATTAATTCTAATTGATTTATTTTTTCTTTTATTTCCTGTAGCTTGATGCTGTCACATCCTGTAACCATTTTACCTTTTAATACATCAATACATGAGCATAAACTACATGTAATAAGTTCGTATTGAGGTATGTTTGTGAATGTTGTTGAATTTCCTTTTACTACATATGTTAATTTATATACACCATCTCCATATGTGAAAGCTACAGCAGACGCTGCTAGGAATCTTCCTGGTTGTGGCGCACCTGCAACTCCTGTATATACATCAACACTTGCACTTTTTAAAGCAATTGTTGTTTGCAAAGATACTCCTGTATGATCATAAACTGCTAAATCTGCTGTTGTAATTTGAGCAGTGCTTATATTTGTTGATAATGTACTACTTGCTACCCATCCTTCTGGATTATTAGTTGCATGATAAGGACTAGTTTCTTCATATACATCTATTGACGCACATTTAGTATTTACACATATATTAATTTTAGGAACAAGAGCCATTATAATAGGTTTTACATTTACTACTTAAAGGTAGTAATTTTTTTTAATTAATAAAAAAAAAGTAGCCTGCCTAGACAGCAATATTTCGGCAGGCTACTGAGGGTTGAGGAGAAAATCCTTAACTAATTATATTATGCTTCATCTAAAGTAGCAGCAGTAATTCCTAATGCTACGGCAAGTGTCTCACCAGTATTAGCAGTACTTGTATCTAATTTACCTACACCACTGCTATCAGCAAGGTTTAAGTATATTAATACATTACCTTTAGCTTTTGAATTAGAAGTTAAAAAACTTACGTCTTCTGTCCATGCAATATTAATTATAGAGTATTTAGCTGTTAAAGCTGTAACACTTCCTGTTCCAGGAATTTTAACTGCAGACTCACGAATTGTTGGAGGTGTACCAATAGTACCTTGTCCTTCAAATCCCCAATTCATAAATTCATCCATAGCAACTTGTTCCCACATACCTGTACCTGTTTTAGCTCCTACTAAAGAAGTAATTGGAACAGCAGTATCAGAAAAACTAGCAGTAAAACGATTTACATAGTAATTTCTCCAATGAGAAACACTAAATTCATTTTCAACACCTGTCATTCTAACACCTGCTTCTGCAACAATAGCACCAGATTCAACAATTCTACGAGCATCTGCTTTAGCAACTGTTATAGTCTCTTCTTGAAAAGGGTAAGTCAATGTAATTTTAAAACCAGTAGTCCCTGTTGCAGCCGTTATAGATTTTACTTTATAAATAGAAGTAGTAAGTGCCGCTGCTACTTTAATAACATCACCTGCTACTACATTAGTAGCAGCTAAGTTATTAACAGTTCCTACTATTTCAGCACTTCCTTTAGTAAAAACAAAGCTTAAAGCTGCTCCACCTGCTGCTACAATAGCAACACCTGCTTCATCACAAAGAGCATCAAATTTTAAATACTGATTAGGAGAATTAGTATCGCTAGAAAAGTTTTTAATACCTTGTTTTACTAATGCAAAAGCAATTGCTTCTTGTTTTGCAGCAGTAGTAGATTTAATTGGTCCTGCAAATTGACGAGTACCTTGAGAATTGTCTCTTCCGTTGTTGTCATTTTTCTGAACAGTAATCCAATAATCTGTAGAGTTTGCCGCTGCTAAAGAACCTGTAGTTCCGTTAAAACCAACTGTAGTAATTTGTTGTGCAGAAGATACAAATTTTTGAGAAGTAATTTTCTCTGTTCCTTTTGTAATAACTGGAGAAATCATTAAAGGTTTAGTAGATCCTAATGCTTGAACAATACGATAAGCATCGCCTGTAACAATATCACCTATAACTCTTCTTCTCATTCCTACATCTACTAAAACTACTGCTCCTGCAGAAAGATTAGCATTTGTTACTACTACACCTGAAGCAGGCAAAGTAGAACTTGCGATGTCTACGTCACTTACTATAGCAGCGAAGACGTTGTCTGATTTTCTTAACATTTTTTTGTTTTTTTTAAGTTAATATTATGTTAAATTGTTTATTCTAAATCTTTTGAAGACATAGTGTTAACTAAGTCTTGCTCTCGTACTCTTTCTAATAATAAACTCTTAGCTATATCTATAATAGGTAAATGAGTTGATTCATCAAGAATACAGTTTCTTTGGGCTGTAACAGTATCTCTGTCTACTACAATGTTAGGCGGATTTATAAGATAGTTTATAGCATAGCTTTCTATATTATAAGTTCCGTCTGTAACTAATTGGTGTCTTTTAGCTGTAGCTACAGCAGAAGGTAATTCTCCTGAAGTTTCTCTAGAAAACACTAATCTCCAAGTCATTGAGTCACCGTAAGTAGTGAAATAAGGTTTTTTATACTTATTTTTTGACAGTCTAGAAACCTCATCATGTGATACTACATTAAATATAGTACTTATTGGAGTAACACCGTCTGTACAAATCTTTTTGTTTATTGTTCCTTCTTCATGTATTGTATACATAAAAGAATTGTCAGCTCCATTAGGTAAGTCATAAAACGTACCGTTAGCAAAAACACCTGTTTGATCAGTAGAAGCAGTGAGCACAGCTCTCGCAATAAGAGCACTGAGCCCCTGACTTCTTACCTCGGTTTCTTCTAAACTTTCACCTTTACGGTTATTTTTTCTATCAATAAACTGTTTAATGTATACATGCATAGCGTCAGTAAGAACAGAAGAATAATCAAAATCTTCGTATCCTGGTGAACCAAAACTAGCAGCTCTATCTACTTGTTGGTCTAGTTCATTTGCCATTGCATTTGCATCCATATTTTACTTTATTTTTTGTTAGCCATTTCTACTTGAGATTTAACTCTCATATGCATGTCCTGGTTCTCTGGGTCTTCCATCCACCTTAAAGCTTGTGTCAGATCTCCTATTTCTACTCCGTTATCTAAAGTATAACGTCTATCATTCATTTTTTTAACGGCTCCAACTTCAACAGCTTGCTGCATAAAGATTTTACCTTTGTATGTAGGATCTTCTACAATTCTTAAGAATCCTTCAGGACTTTCTTCTAGTACCTGTAGTATTTCTGTTTCTAACCAATCACTAGTGTAATTAGCAGGAATTGTTCTTCCTAACGCTCTAATAAATCCTTTCATGTTAGAATCATTAGATACAATCTTACCATACTCCGCAAAGGCTCTAGTTTTCAATTTACCTGCTTCAGCTCTTTTAGAAATAAGTTTACCTTGATTCACAATCATGAATTCATAAGTAGCTCTGTTTCTTCTCTCTTCATAAGAAGGAGAGATTAAGTTATGGTTAGATATTAATATTTTATATCTAAACATACCTAAAGCAGTATTTAAATCAAGAGTCATTCCTTGCTTAGTTAAAGTAACTCTACTTTTCTTATCTGTTCTCCAGAAATTCTCTGCTGGAGGACTATAAGGATTTAGGTCTACACCTAGTTCTTTTTCAAAAAACTCACGCTCAGTCATACCGTTAGGGAAACCGTCAACGTACTTTTTAATCATTTTTTTATTAATGTCGTCAAGTACCATTTTAATTCCTCCGCCTTTTCGGGCACTCATTAAAGGAACTTGAAAACTCTTTTTTACTTTGTTAAACATAAAAGGCTCTTTTGTAAGATCCTGTCCTGCTACTAGTAATTTTTTCCACTTTCCTGAAGACTCTATAGGCTTAACCTCTACAGTTCTCTTTTCTAGAAAGGATTCCCAAACAATCTTTGTCTCGGATATCTTTGTTTTAATCTTTGTTTCTACACTCATTTTGCTGTCGTTATTATATTAAATTTTTCCTCAAAAACTTAAATAAGCTCCCCTACTGTTAGAGTAAGGGAGCTATATTTAATATTAATTATTTAGTTACGTTCAAACGTAAATCTACAACTTTAGTAGGATCTTCAATCATCATTCCTCCCCATTTCTGGAAGTGAACTTCGTATCCATCAATTGCTGATGATACTGATTTAGGAGAACCTTTACCACCTGCAGTAAACGGATCACGCATACCTGCGATGTATGCCCAGTTATAATCTGGAACACCTTTTGGCTTAACTCTGTAGATTCCTGCATCTTCACCATAGTCAAGAGCGATCATTCTGTGAGATTCAACAATTCCTGAACCGTCTGGGTGACGTTGTGGGAAGTATACATCATCATCAAGGAAATCTAAGATCTCAACTCTAAGCTCAACACCGTTATACCATGAGTATACGTTGTATTGTGGCTCCATAGAAGAGTAAGTATTGCTACCTCCAAGGTTTCCTGGAGCAGTTTTACCTGTTAACCATCTATCAGAAATAACAGTTACTGTTGAAGCAGTCTTAGCAGAAATTTGCTTAGAAATTTCAATCGCACCGAACTCACCAGTCATGATGTGAACTACACGTTTTCCACGCTCAAGTTTACCAACACCCATATCAAGTAACATCTCTAAATGCCAATCAAGGTCGTATGTATTATAGTAGTGTACGTTTGATGGAGCAATTTGCTCAAAGAAACCAGCACCAGACTCAATAGCATATTTAGTCTTATCATCTTTGTTTAAGTACTTGTGATCAGATGTCCAGTTTTTCTTACCATAAAGACACATTCTTGCAAACATTTCTTCTAATTGGTGGTGAGCAACTAAATCCTGATAGTTAATCCACATTGATTCTTTTTCACCTTTGTAGTTGAATCCAAATTCTAATGGCTCATTCTTTCCTTTGTTGATTGTATTACCAGCAACTTCATATTGCATACGCAATGTAGAAGGACGGTTTTCCATTCTCCAAGGAGAACTGTAGTAAGGTTCAGCACCTTGATAAGACAGCGTAGAAGGCGTAGCTCCGTAGAATTTAGAGAAACGAGTACTAATTGCTAATTCATCAGAAGGAACAGAAGTAGCGGAATCATCTGTAAGTAATTCAACTTCTACTTTGTAACGTGAACCTGCGTCCATTGATTTTTTTACTAAGTAGTGGTAAGCATCAGATTCTCCACGTAAAACATTTGTTTCTTCAAACAAAGGCTCGTCAAAAATAAGATAAAAACGTTCTCCATTTGCTCCTACATTTGCAGGAAAAGTTCCAGCAGAAATAGAAGAACCACTGATTGTTTCAGCATCAACAAGAGCTAAATTTTTGTCATGTTGACCTTGTAGCATCCAGTTATAGAAACCATTTTCTTGTTCAACTTCTTTTACAGGGAAACGATCTACGAATTCACGTAGTTTTCCTTGTAAGTTAGTTTTGTAAATAGACTTGATTACGTTAGAAATCAATTCTGGTTTTTGTTGGTACAAAGCATGGAAATGATTATCGGTAACTAGACCGTTATAATCAGTTGCAGCATACTTCTGTAACGGAAGTAATTGTGACATTTTTCTTTTTTTTATTTATTAAACGAATATATTTATTTATTACTTTTTCTTTTTGTAACCTCTTTCAAGCATATCTAGTATTCCTGAAGTTTTTCCAGAAACGTTTGAAGAATTTTGTCTTCCTAAACCTCTTTCATCTTCTGATGCTAATACTCTATCTAATTCTGATACAGCTCTTGTTTTAGCTACTTTTTTTATCTTATCAATGTTAGGCGAAAACTTACCGTCTTTGCTAACATCAAAAAGTCCTAGTTGATCGTAGTAACTCATGAGTGCCTGAAATTCTGCAGGCTGTTTCATTTGCTTATACATTAAACTAGTATACTCTCTACCGCTTTCGTCTTTGTAGACTGGGGTAGTCATATTAGTTTTAACTTTATCTTTTATAGTCTTATTAAGTTTTAATCCTCCAATAAACTCTTCTTTGGCATCTACAGCAGTCATTAAATTATTAAACTGTTGATTTTGAGCGTTCTTATAGTTTTCTAACTTATGCATTTTATCTTGTTCAGCTCTAGCTACTATTGTAGAAGCAGCTTTTCTAAGAGAAGGTAAAGCTCTTTGTGCTTTTTCTTCTAGCTTGTCAATACCGTCTGCTTCTTCTACCATACTTCTAGCTTCAGCGTCTGAGAAGTCTTTACCTAATAAATATTCAAAATAAATATTTTTTTGAAGGTTAGTATCTTCTGCTATAGCACTTTCAGAAACATTGTCTAAGTAGTCTAGACGTTGTGCCATTTGTATAGCTTGATCTGTATCCGAAAACTTATCTTCAATTTCTAAGAATCTTTTCTTAGCTCCTGAAAAGTTATTCATCCAAGATTCTGTTTGTGATTGAAACTGTGTTTCTAATGTTCTAGCCATAAGTTTTTTAACTGTATCGGCTGAAGCATCTTCTAACATTCCTTCAATCTCTTCTTCGTCAACTCCTAAAAAGATATCGTCTTTCATCAAGTCTTTAATAAGAGCTTGATAACGAGTAGTTCCTTTTGCTGGAGCTTCTAAAGTTTCAGATTTCGTACTTTCAATTTCCTCGCCAGAAGTCGTTTCTTCTGGTGGTAGGATAGTTAAACCATCACTAATAGATATCTCTTTTTTTACTTCTTCTGTTTCTTGTGAAACTTCTAAAGTTTCAGAATCCTCACTTTTGGTTTCTCCTCCTGATTGTGATTCTTCTAATTCTTGCGGTGATAATATCTGAATACCGTCAAATAATTCATTTTCTCCTTTATTCATTGCTGTCTTTATTTAATTACAATATTAAAATTATTTTTATAATACATAAACATTATTTAAGTTTTTATGTTCTAAGAAGTATAGCTTTATATTAAATTACTATTTTTTTGCCTTCTCTGTTTTGTCTACTTTTTCAAGTTTAATTTTTTCATTAACTTTATTAGATCTAATAGTTTCTTCCAATTTTCCTTCTTGAATTTGGATTGTACTTTCTTTAAAATTTTCATCTACTTCTGTTCTTTTTAAATCTATTTCATCTCTTATACCGTTTCCGTCACTATCTACACGCATGCCATCTCTAATAAATCCTGCTTCTTCTTTAATAAAGATTTCTTCTTTCTTTGCTTCGATTTGAGCGTACTTAACTTTACGGTCTTCATTTTTGTGGTAGTCATCTCTTTCCCACATTTTTTCTTGCATTTGGTTTTGTTCCGTTTGCATTTTTTCTTGAGAAGATCTATTTGCTTCTGCTTCTTCATTTTGTTCTTTTCTAATACGTTCTGCAGAAGCTTTTAACTTACGAGAAGTTTCTTGTACAGATTCTGATGTAGAAATAGCAATTAGATCTTCTATCTTAGCTTGTCCATTTTGTATAGCTGCTTGTGATAAAGATTTAATTTCAGAATACAATGCTGTATCTGCTGTAGAATTACCAATATGTATATCCATTTCAGAAGCGGCAAACTCGTCAAAGTTATCTACCATAACTGCCCCCATGTCATCCATTAAAAACTGGCCTTTTTTAGGATTCTTTTTATAGGCATATTTACATACATCTAAAAATTTAGTCATTGCTCGTTTACGGAAGTTAGCGTCTACTGCAAACCATTTTTCAGTAATGTGAGAAGTTTGTGCAACTTCACGCTCTACATTTCCTACTGCTTCACGGTTCTGTATTTGTCCTTCTCTAGCACCAGACACACCTGCTAGTTTACCTAAAGTATTCTCAATATCCAAGAGTATGTTTGTATACATTTGGATAGCGTTAGGGTCTCCTATTTGAACGTTAGTAGCTGTTAAAGTATTAAATGCTCCTGCAGACTTTCCTTGAGAAGGCCCTTTTAATATTTCGTTTGTTGGATCTAAGAATCCAAATTTGTTTACAGTAATATATCTAATCCATTCTGCTGGTTTCCATCCTGCAGGAATCATAGAAGCGTTAATAGCTGCAAAGTTTCCTTTATATGTAGCAATTTCTAACTCACGTTTGTAGTAAGCAATATCATAAGAGTATGCTAATGGTTTCATTACATCTGATAAAGATTGTACTCTAGTATCATTAGTACTGTAAACTGATCCTATAAAAGGAGGCGTACCTTTAGATTTGTTTACTAAAGATTTACCTGCGTAACGTATTGGACGCATTCCTACATAAATATCATCTGCTATTTTAGTAGCTTCTAGCCATTCGTTAACCCATGTTTCTTCTAGCTCTTCTCCTAAATCTTTTTTAGCTACATAAAATTCATCTACAAAATCTTGTTGAACTTCTCCGTCTTCGTCATAATACTTACGTTTATATATTTTACGTCTAGATCTCCAGCATGCTCTAACAACTCTCACATTACCTGCAGTATCAAAAGATCCTGCAAAAGTTCTAGTTGCCATTTCACTTGGATGAAATATTTGTAAAGCGTCTACATCTCCGTATATATCGTTTATAGCAAAGTCTCTATTAAGTCCTATTGCTGTAGAAGCATCTGAATTAGTATTAGTACCTGTTTCTAAAAACTCTACATCTTTAGGAGTTAATTCATCCCAGAAATCATCAATAACTTGTCCAGTAGATAAATAGTCGTACCATACAATTACATCTGAATCTTCTATATACATAGAACTTCCTCCTAAAGTATAAAGGTTTAAAGGATTAACTCTTCTCATGACAGGTTCTCCTCCTAATACTCCACAATATACTATCTCTTCTCCCGCAACTAAAAGATCTTCAAATGTACGTAAAAATAAAAAATCTAAATCTTGTTCTTTATATTCTCTCTTAAGAATTCTATTAGCTGTAATCTCTGCAATATCTTGAAAATCATAGCTAGCATAATCTGTTTGTTCTTTTAATATAGCTTGTACTTCTTCTTCAGACTGTGCGTCTCCTGTGATTATATCCATAAACACTTGATCCATCTGTTTTTTAAGCGATGCTTCTTTTCTAGAGATTCCTTCTTTATCATTAGCAGATAAGTAAGCACGATATTCTTTTCTTCTTTTAGAATACTCTCCTAATAAAAGATTAATTTTAGAATTCTCTATTCCTATATGTTGAAATTGTGCAGGAAGTTTTTCTAGATCTAGATTATCAGGATTGATATATCTTTGAAAATCTTTAGGGTTAATTATATTAGAACGTAGACTATAATTAGTTTGCTTATTTTTAAAATTAGCTCTTAGTTCGTAATCAGATGTTAAAATATCTTCTGCGTAGTCTACGCATTCTTTAAACCACTTTTCTGTTTTTTGTTTGTCAGATAGCTTTTGTCGAGGAAAGCTAACTATGTTATTCAGTTTTACATTTGAATTGTATGCCATGAGAGTATTTGTTTATGTAACAAAGTTAAATATAAAATTTAAATTTAATGTCCTAGTTTAAATGGATTATCAAAATCATTAAAAACAGATTTAGATTCTGAATGTTTTAATACTCCCATATCTTTCCAATATTCATCTTCTAAAAAAGTTTTAACAGCTACTGTTTCTTTTTCTATGTTTCTTTGTGTTGTGGCATCATGCCATAACAACATGCCTAAAGAAGATACACGGTCAAAGTTACCACTTCTATTCCACATAATAAGCTCTATTAACATTGCAGGCGAGTAAATTAATTCTAAGACTCTTTTATCAGAATTACTAGATGTTTTTTCTAATAGCCAAGATTTAATAAAATCTCTAGCTGTTTGATTAACTTTTTCTGAAGCATTAATTCCTTTAGAAGTGTTAGTGCCTTGCCTAAATGTATCTGAGTTACGTAATTGATATGGAGTATCTGCTAGCAAATACAAACATTTCTTACGTTCAAAGTATGTAAACAGTCCTGGTAAATTCTGCTCGTACATTCCTGTAGCGTTGTAATATAATAATAATTTTCTACAAATCTCATAAAAATCATTAGGGTCATCTGTACGTCCTGTGTATTCCGCAACAATCTGTCTAGTAAACCTATTCATTACTACTATAGAAGGAAGTGAACTTGTAGTAGCTCTTGCTTTATCTACAACATCCATCCCTGCTATATACGTACCTCTTCCTACTACTCCCTCTTCATTTTTTTGTGGCTTTACCCATACTTCAACACAACCTTCTTTAAGATCATTTTTCTTTAAAGGAAAGTTTCTTATAGGTTTAGCATCTTGTATTGTAGAAAAATCTACTTGTCCTTCTTTATCAAAAATCAATTCTCCTTTAAAAGAACTATCTACATACTTATTACACTCCCCTCCTTCTACTTCTGCTAAATGATTCTTTAGATATAGTGTAGGAAAGTAGGCTCCTTCTACAACTAAGAATGCTTCAGAAGGAATTATAGGTCCGTTAATAATCTCACCCTGGTATACAGAAGGATCATCTGATTTTTTAGCTTCGTCTCTTCTATGCTTAATATAAAGATTAGCTCTTTTATCGTCTGTAATAAAATTAGGCTTGTCTTTAAACTCATTAAGAGTTTTAGTATAAGGAACAAAGTATCCTATTTCTCCTCTATTCTCAAATATGTCTTCAAATACTAAGCAATTATAATCTTGTGGATTACGAAAGATAGACTCTGCATATAGAGCCGCTTTACCTGATACCAGTCCACCAGTCCCTAGGGCCCAGATAACTAGATTCTTTTTTTGCTTAGATTGTTGTGTTGCTTCTATAGCTGCCCAAGATTCTTTTATGTTATACATAAAACCAATCTCATCCATAGCAACTAGGTTAGGTCTAGTACCATTGGCTGCTAGCGGGTTATCTTTAAAGGTTCTGTGTCGTAACAAAGATCCTGTTTTTGATTGATATTCTTTATTGGCAGCAAGTGATCCTGTATGCGATACCAATAGTGGAGAAGGATGTTTCTTTTCTATAGAAAGTTTATACCCTCCAGGCAACATCTCTAAAGCATGTAGCACTTTCTTAATTAATGGGCCTGTATATTTAGTGTCAATAGCTCCTACTATTGTATCCGAGGCAATATAGTTTTTTTCTTTTTTACGTTCTAAATATACATCATAATCTGTAGCTCCATCAAATAAGTAGTTATGATTTATTAATCCTGATGTTCCATAAGATTTTCCTCCTCCACGAGATTGGATGCTTATTAAATGTCTTGCTTCATTTTTATAGAGAGGTTTGCCTAAATCTTTTCCGTGGTTAAGTCTTAGGTATTCTCTAGCATTTGAATAGACTCTAGTGTCTGCTTCCTTACGTGTAATACGTCCTAATAAGATAGCTAAATCTTTTTCAGGGCCGTACTTCCTATCACAAGTATACTTTAAATCTTTGGAAAAACCTGAGAATCCTCTACATTCTTCGTAGATATAAAACATTTCCCAGTCTAAGTCTCTAAGCCAAGGAAGTCCTGAAGCTTGTGCAACAGAACTATCATCTTCAAATAATATGTTATGGAAATTTACGTAGTAGTATAGAGGTCCTGGCATCCATTTGCCTGATATCCAGTACCCTTCAATGCATCTACGCTTCTGTGTTTGCCAATAAGATAAACGCTCGTAATATTCTAACTCAGGGTGTAAGTTAGGTACTTTTCCTGTAAGAAAGTTAGAATTGTTTACTATCATTATAATGCGTCTTCATCTGAAAGTGATAAGGTTCTAGCTCCTTTTTTACGTACCTTCTCTTCTTCAAAGGTAGCTTTAATTTTATTGTAATCGTCAAACATTTTAGGAGTAGCGGCTAGCATAGAGTCTACATCTTTTAAAGCTCTAGTGTCTAACATAGCAGTACCTCCTTGAAGGAGTTCTTGGTACAACTCTTTAATAGCATGATCTCTCATCTTAATAGTTTCATTCCAAGAAGTTAGCGCTCTTTCTGCGTCTGACAGTGCTGTATCTCTGTAAGAATCTATTATAGTAGAAAGCTTCTTCCAGTTAATTTTAATGTTCTTTAAAAATGTCTTAGACATTTCTTCATACTTATTAGGTCTGTTATAAAATTTAGAGTCAGGTTGTTCACACATTTGTATAGCCCACATAATTCTAGAGGATTCTTTTTTATCTTTAGAAGTATCTTGTTTATAGAACTCTTCTAATTCAGAAGCAAATCTCATCTCAGGATGTGATGTCCAAAAACTAGTTTCAAATATACTAATGTCCATTTTTCTTTTTTTCTAAATATTTATTAGCGTAAGCTATTTTGTTTAAGTTAGGAATAAATTTTCCAAAGTTATCCATGTGGATAGTCTTAAATCTATCAGGCACATACAGTCCGTTTTCCATCTTATCTTCCTCTGAAATAGTAGAAGCAATTTTATCTACAAACAAACTAAAGATCTCTTCAGCTTGTCCAATAGGTATTTTATGTTTTTCGGCTAGCTCGTTAATTATTTTCTTTTGCTTCTTTGCCATTTACAAAATAGTAATATCTGCGTCTGAATAATTACTTCCTATTACAGTATCTGTTCCATTAGAAGGAGGGGCTAATTTACGAGGCGCTGCCTCCTCTTTTTTAACTTCCTCCTTTTTAATGGGATCCTCAACAGGAATAATTTTATTTTCCTTTTCAGGAATTCTGTGAAGTGGTTGTTTACTCATACTCATTTTAATCTGTATTTCTAAACCATCTGAGTCAGGTTTAAATAACAGACCAGGATTTAATATCCCTTCTGTACTTAACACAGGGCTACCCATGTATTTTATTTTTTTAAGTCTAGAGATTAAACCGTTGTATTGCTTTTCTTCAATCTCTAATTTTTCTCTGACTTCTTTGCGCATATCAGTACTAAGAACAAACTTAGCTCTTTTGTCTACAGGCAATGCTACATACTCATGGTTCAACACAATTAGTTCTGCAATTACATCTCTTTCTTGAGGAGTAGCTCCCATAAGAAAGTTCATAAAAGAAAGTATTTGCTTATACACTCTGTTATTATCTGTAGGTATATTAATAATATGCTTTTTCATCTTAAGAATTTCTAGCCACTTCTTGTAACTCAGCGTCTGTGTTTAATAGTTTACCCAGTTCATTCCAGTGCAACAAAGTAGTCTCTGTTACAATAGTAAGTATAGACATTAATACTTGAGTCTCCATTTTAAACTTATCATACTCTTTAGGTTTTGTAAATGGAATAGTCTGTAACTCTCTTTCTTTATGACCTGCTTCTCTTAGTTTAACAGTAAAGTTATACTGGGTAAGAGCATCTTTGTCTTTAAGATCTACTATAGGTTTTAGTTCATAGGAAAACATCTTACCTGTTCCTAATCTTTGTTGAGAATTATTTACTCCGTCAAACACAGCATCTATAATACTAAATAACTGATCTGATTGTTGTTTTGCTTTCATAATATTATTTTAATTTCTAGTGTATAAAAATTAGACTCTGGTATAAAATACTGTGTTTCTATTGTTATATTTTTTTTATCACAGTATTCTTTAATAGTACTTTGTAAAGACTCTTCTTTTTCAAATAGATAAAGAAGATCTTTACTTTTGAATAGGAGCTTTTGGTCTCGCATCTATTAAAAATACTTGAGGTACAACAGCCTCTGCTCCTACAATCACTCTTGCAGTTAAGTCCGTTTCATACTGAATTAATAACTTATCGATCTCTGCTCCACAAGCATCACGTTGAAGTTTTCTGTAAGCTCCAAATTCTTCTGGAGATAAATCTTTTAGAGAAACCTTCTCTTCATTAGGCATTACTGTTTCTTGGTTCTCTTCTCCTTTCACCTCAGTAGCCATTGTTTGTTCTTTTGCCATCTTATTTATTATTTATTATGTTGAAAAAATTTGCATGTTTAATCTATATCTTCCCCTAACAGCAGTAGTCATTATTAATGTACGCTGTTTTAGAGAACTAATGTGTTTGTCTAATGTCACAGGCGATATCTCAAGTTTATTCATGATCTGTTCTTTATGCACTTTATCAGCATACCAAATATGATTCTCCATATCAGTCTGTCTTAATATATAATACAAGACATGGAAAGTTCTGTCCTTAGACTTTAGTAAAATACTTTCTTTTGTATCTAAATAAACTGTTATCACTTTTCTTTTTCTTCGTTTAAACATTACAAATATATAATTTTATATCAATTATTGATAGTACAAATATAAAAAAGTTTAGTTACTGTTACAAATATGATAGTATTAATATCAAAAAATGATAGTAAGTCTTTGTTTTACTACAAAAAAACCCTCCTAATTTCTTAGAAGGGTTTAACCACTATAAACTAAACATTATGAATAAGTCGCTACCAGGTATAACAAGAAATAAAAACACTGGATAGCTTCATAACTATAGCAACAAATATATAAATATTTATGCATACGATCTATGAAATAAAAAAAATTATTATTTTTCTTGCATAATTAAAATAATTTACAGGGGGTACTGTTACAAACATGATAGTCAGACTATCAGACGGTGTTAGGTCAGTACTGTTACAAACGTGATAGTATTAGCCAACCAAACGTAACAGTACGTTTTTTTACAATATCTTTAACGCCAGGCAGTTAACTATAATTACTATCATAAACGTAACAGTAATTTTAATATAAGGTAAAACCTTTAGGTTATACATTTTACTTATCTTTATATTTTAATAACTAATAATCAATATCATGGAAGAAAAATTTTTAAGCATTCATTTAACAGCATCCTCTGCAAGATCTCTACTAAGTACTAAAGATGTAGTGGGTGTAAACATGGCTTCTACATCAACTGTTAAGATCTGGTACAAAGGAGGAAGAACTGTAGTACTAACACTAAGCGGTACTATGGCAGCAAATAGTAATGTAGTATCTGACTTCTTAGCAAATGAAATAGCGCAGTCACATAATCCTAATGCAAGTTCTCAAAGTAGATCTACAAATACTATAATTCAAATTCCTACTCCGTTTCCTAATATAGTTGACACAGCAAGTACTCCTGCAGTAGTAACTGTAACAAGTATAGTCATAGCATAATTTTATAATATTTTTTTTATAATATTTTTTGTGCGTGTTTAAATAGAGACCAGCAAGGTCAACGACCCTTACTAATATTTGGATGGGAAACAAACCCCCCCATCAAAAAACAAATTTTAATTATGGCAACAGCTATTTTTCACTCGAACAGAGGCACTAAGAGTGCCTTACTATTAGTCAAAGCTAACGCTTTCGTATTCCAAGCTACACCTTGCTACGTACCACGTACTGCAGTAGCTAACCTCTCCGAGGGAGACACTCTTGAGATACCTGACGGTTACTCTTTCGTAGAGATGCTCAACGAAGATGGTACACCACGTACTACTGAACCTGACAAGGATGGTAACATAACTACACTGAAGATGCTACACTACGCATAACAGATGAGGAGCTTCGGCTCCTCTTCTTTTTACTTACTTAAATTATTTGTTATGAAACAGGAATTAGAATACGCTTTAAATACTACTGCACCAATGTGGGACAATAATAGTCAAATAATTAAAGCAGGTAGTTTTATGTACGAGGATAGAACTTATGGATTTATTATGCAGGATCAGAAACTTACTGTAAGATGTACTGAGTTCTTAATAGGACAAACTGATGACTTCAATACTCATCCTAACCTACATGTTGATTTCCATAGGATATCAGATAAAATGGATAGTGAAGAGCTTTGCGATTTCTTAGATACAGGTCTATTTGATTCATATGTTGTATCACTTTAAGAGAGCTTCGGTTCTCTTTTTTTCTTTGAGCACAATTAATAAAGTAGCCAAGCACAAACAATAAAGTAGAAAAAAGCACGGTCATCGACAGCATATGTTAGTAAAGTAAGCACCATCACCGACCGTTACTAAACTATGGTAAGTAGAGTATTAAAAATATACTATATTTATAAAACTTTTCGATAAAGTAATGATGCTTCATAAGTCTAATCACGGCTTTTAGTACACAAACTATAAGCAAGTAGAGTTATACCATTTAATTCTTTATAGCATTATATTACAACAAGCCTAAATAGATGATCACATACTTGAATCTTGTTTATCGAATAGTTTATCCTTATTTATTTAACCCTTTAAATTATACACCGTGAAAAATTCATTCAAAGAAACAGGCGATATGACTATCGCAATGCTAGATGTGTACATAGCTCATCAAGCTAACGTAAACAGATTATTAAACAGACTCGTGACTAATGAGATTAATCGTACTGATTATGATAGACGAGAAAGAGCTCTCTTTAATTTATTTAAAAATAACATTGATAAGAACTATAGCGTTAAGCTGTAGTTCTTTAACCCTTTAAACTATATACCATGAAGAAATCATTTTTTACCTCATCAATGTTTGTTTGTTTAGTATGCACTATGACATTCTTAGCATTAACATTATTATCATTCGCAACATCATTAGACCTTTGTGTATCTGTATTCTGTACAGCATCTACATTAACTATGGCTATGATGTTACCAAGTTGTTCAACTAATCAATAAAATATAATCAACAATACTAACTGTGATCTGCTTTCCACAGTTAGTAAGACTTCTACTACTAGGTAGTTACCATCTCTTCAAGTCAGACAATAGAGAATGCAATGTACCGAACTGACAAGTCTGCTATAAATGAAAGCTATAACTATAATCTAAATTAAAATCTAAACAAGATGAATCTAGACGAATTGAATCAAAACGAATGCGTAATCCTTAACGCAAAAAAAGTAAGAGGAGGAAAAGTACAACTAATGTTTGCAGAGAAGATTGCAAATCCTAATTTAAAACCTACTTCTATTGTAGGTATACTGAACAAATCTGATGAAAGATTTGCTATCCAAGGTAAACCTAGATATGCGTGGCATTCAGGTGAGGCTGGTGATATCAAAGCTGCATTGGATATTGACTGTAGTTCTTTAGTTAGTGAGGGAGATACAATGGAGGTTAACCTTCTTAATCCATCAATACAAGGACAGGATTTACATATTCAAATTACAGAGACAACAGCAGGAGATGAGTATGACTACGCTAATCTAGACACACGTGCTAAACGTGCAGGTAAAGATGGCGATTTCATTCTATCATCTGATGGAGATTATATCTTCGTAAAATCAGACGTTGTACCTGGTACTGCAAAGCATACATTCTTAGAGAATACTGCTAGAAAAAGTACAGTAACATCTACTGATGACGCAGTTGCGCAAGCACTTGTAGGATAATCAATTTAATATAGGGAGCTCTTCGGAGTTCCCTTTACTTTTAAACCCCTTTCAATTATGAGTGAGATTATAAACTATGTAGACAGTTTAGTTATACAACACAGTATTAAAAGCTTTTTACATTATCAAGAAAAAGAAAACAAAAGTCCTAATTTACTAGACATAATAGACTATGTAGAAAAAGACACATTACACAACGGTCTAGATATTATTAGACACGTTAACCAATTAACTATTACTTTAAAAATAAAGAAAGTAAAAGCTAATTTTAATACACAATCCTATAAACTTATAGAGAAGTTATAGCATTATGTTAAACATTTACTAATCATTTAAACTTTACATCATGAAATCATTAATCATTTTATTTACATTATTATTATCATTTACATCTTCAGCTAATACTGAAATAACAAATGAGACAACAGATAAGTCTGTTGCTGTAGAATCTACTATTGTCTATGACAAAAAAGATAGAAAACGTAGACGTTGGAATAGAAAACACGGAGTTAAAAAAAGCAAGTGTTTAAAAAAATATAGAATAAGAGTACGATAATAAATTTCTTATCTTTAATATAATTGCTTATGCTAAAACAAACATTCTTAGAAATGGATAGTACATTAGAAATTATATACTGTGAGGACACATTTCCTAATATGACTAAAGTAGAAGTAGTACAACAGTTACTGCTTCTACCTTTAGTAACATTATATAGGTCTGAATACTATTCTATACCTGGTTTAGGTATAGACGAATGTACTATCTTTTTAAATTAAATCATTATTAACTTAATTATACTTATACAACATGAAAAACTTATTATTAGGTATACTGTTAGCGGTTAGCTCAATGGTATACAGTCAAGAAACAGAATTATTTACAACATACGGAGATATACTAAACGGTAAAGAAGAATTTACTTTAATGAAAGTATACATAAGCGCTGAAGATGGAGAATCTTGGGTGTTTCTAAGTCAGCAATGGCTTGCAAAGACACATAACCTTACATTACCTTGTAATCGTATGCACTTAGTTTCTTTTGTTAATGGAGACGAAGAGAAATTTTTATATATCCATAACTATGAAGAGGGAGAATATCCACTTACAGTAAACTTTGATTATAAAGACATAAGCGCTGTTATAACTAAAGTAGACGAAAAATATACACACTTTTCAGGTACTGAAGAAGAATTATTTAAAGAACCTGCACATATGTAATTAAAGAAATGGACCGATAGTGAATCGGGTCATAATTAAAAGGGGTAATAAGGAGTCTTGCTTGGACAACAATGTTCAAGGTGTTCAAGGCTCCTTGTTTTTTTTAATGGTTTTATATGTTATGTATAAACCTTATGTAAAATATTAATTCGTAATTTTATGCTAAATATAGGGAGAAAGACAAAGAGAAAAAAAGCGCAGCTCGATGAGCTAGGAATGTTTATAAGACTATTGCAAATAGATTATGTAATAAAGTCTAAAAAACATTTAGTTACACTAATTGCCGAACATTTTAATAAAGTATGTGATGTCGCTGATATTGAAAAATATGAGCAAATGCACGTGATACAAGAAGACTATGAAAAACTATCTAGGATGGTCAGTAATGGTAATTTAGAACATTTAATTGAATAATTATGAACACATATTTTATTACTAATCAACAGAGTTTGTTTACTCCTGTTGGCTATGACTTTTGTAGCATAGATAAATGTCTAAAGTATCTAGAAAAACTTGATGAGATAGGCTTAGACACTGAAACTAGAGGATTTGATCCTTTCACTAAAGAGATTATATCTCTACAGTTAGGAGATGATAAGAAACAATTTGTAATAGATTGTAGTACTGTAGACATTCAGCTATTTAAAAGTATTATAGAAACAAAGTTAGTAATAATGCAAAATGCTAAGTTTGATTTAAAATTCTTGTACTATCAGGGTATTATTCCTAATAAACTATACGATACTTTTTTAGCAGAACGTATTTTAACTACAGGTATACCTACTGCAAGAAAAGCTTTAGATGTATTGGTATTGAAATACTGTGGAAAGGATTTAGATAAGTCTGTTAGAACTAATATACATAAAGAAGGTTTAACTTCTAGAGTTATTATATATGCAGGAGATGACGTTAAATACCTTCATGAAATAAAATGTAAACAATTAGTTGAGCTAGAAAAGTTAAACTTATTAAAATCTATTGGTTTAGATAATGAATACGTTAAAGTTCTAGCTTATATTGAGTATTGTGGTGTACAGTTAGACATAGAAAAATGGAAAAAGAAGTGTTTAGACGATAAGCTTACTTTAGAAAGTAAAGCTATGCAGTTAAATAACTTTATTTTTAATAATGCTAATATATTTCCTGATTTGATTGATAATCAGATGAACTTGTTTGATGATACACGTTATACTCTTATAAATTGGAATAGCTCTAAACAAGTGATTCCTCTTATGCAAAGACTAGGTATAAATACTAAAGTTAAAGACAAGAAATCTGGTTTGATAAAGGATTCTATAGATAAAAGCATATTATCTCCACAAAAAAGTAAACATTTAATAGTGCCTTTATACATAGAGTATAGTGAAGCTAATAAAGTAGTGTCTACTTACGGAGAGAATTGGTTGGACTATATTAATCCTATAACTAATCGTATACACACAAACTATACTCAGATAATGAACACAGGTAGACTGAGTAGTGGTCAGAAAGGAAATGCAAAAAGAGGAATAGATCAAAAACCTAATATGCAAAATGTTCCTTCTGATGATAGAACTAGGTCTTGTTTTGTTGCTAAAAAGGATTATACTCTTATTGTAGCAGATTATTCTGGTCAAGAACAGGTAGTACTAGCAAATAAATCGTTAGAACCTAATTTATTAGAGTTTTATTCTAAAGGATTAGGAGATATGCATTCATTTAATGCTAAAAAAATATTTAGTAATGAACTGAATGATATTGAACTGGCTGATGTTAAAAAAGCTAGACCTGATTTAAGACAAATGGCTAAAGCAGCAGGTTTTGCTATTAACTATGGTGGTGTAGGTATGACTATTGCTAAAAACTTGTCTATTCCTTTGGAAACAGGCGAGATGGTGTATAAAGCATACTTTGAAGCATTTCCTGGTTTAGGAGATTACTTTAAACAACAGAAAGATAAAGCTATTAAAAATGGTTTTATTGAATTCAATGATGTAAGCAACAGAAAATGCTTTGTTTATGGATTTGAAGAATTTCAAGCATTACATAAAGAACTGTACGGAGATAAAGGTTTTTGGTCAGAGTATAAAGTAGAAAAGATTAAAGACTCTGATCATTTTAGAAATACACTAAAACCTAAAGTACGTGAGTATTTTGTAAAGAAAGGTGGTATTGAACGAGATGCTTTGAATTATCCTATTCAAGGCACGTCTGCAGATATAACCAAACTTGCTGGTATTTATATGTTTAGATACCTAAAAAAACACAGTCTTTTATTTGATGTTTTAATGCCTAATGTAGTACATGACGAGATACACTTAGAATGTAAAACAGAAAAAGCAGAAGAACTATCTTTAATATTAAAGAAATGCATGGAAGATGCAGGCGATGTATTTTGTAAAACAGTACCGCTTAAAGCAGAACCATGTTTAACCCCTTATTGGACACATTAATGACTGAATTAAATTTAAACTACGACAATGACTTTAGTAATGTCTTTAGTATCTATGAAAATAAAAGCAAATGCTTTATTAACGCACTATGCTTTACACAAACAATAAAACACGCTTCTTTGGAACTAGACGTATCACAGAAATGTATTTTTGATTTTATGGGTAAAGAAGATATTACTAAAGAACATGTCAAACTAATGAGAAAAGACTTTTATAAATCTGATATAAAAGTAAAACTAAGATTTAATCCTATAATGAGAGGAGAGAAAGTAATGTATTATAAAAACAAAGAAAATGGTACAAATTAGAATTTTAACCCAGTATTTAGAGAATTACTCTGATACTGATGTTCCATATTGGAAAAAGAAAGGAGGCTATACTTTTACTATTAAGGATATTAGCAGTGATTTAGTTATGTATTGTAATAATCTTAATGAGATATTATCTAATTTAGTAGAAACTGAAAGTAATGAACATAGTAAGTACGAATATATAGAACATGAAATACAGTTTCATGACGAAGATAATTCTATTGATAAAACTATGCTTGCACAGGAAATACAAAATCATGGAAAAGATAGAGAAGATGGAGCAAATTCGTCAAGAGATACTTGATGAAAAACTTAAAGATAAGCCTAATGTAAAATACATTAGAATTCTACAACAAATGTTAGACAGACTGTATAAGAAATACAAAAATGTTAAATAAGCTTACAAATATCATTGTGAATTTATTTTTACTAATAATCTATTATATAGGAATATCATACATTAAATTAAAAACTATTATGAAAAATATAAGTTTAATACTATTACTTAGTTTAATCTTTTTATCGTGTATAGAAAATAGAACTGATCCTAGACCTCCATCACCAACATACAACTATTGGCATCCAGGATGGAAAGGCAAGACAGCTCTTGACACAATGAGAGCAATTATACCTAATGGTATAGGTGTTATTACCTATGGAGATACTTTAATTGATTCTATAAGATGGGGTAATCATGACAAATAGAACAAGACGTAGGTTAAGACATCTAGAATACTTTGTTTTTGGAGTATGTGTAGGGATAGTAGTAGCAACAATAATATATAATACAATTTAATATGGAAGGAGAAATAGAAGCAAATTTAATACATAATACTATAGAAGATTTTAAACGCATAGACGTTAGTCAGCAAATAATGGAACTTCTTATGAAACAAAATAAAATAAACATGGACAGGACAGAAATGATTGACAAGATACTAGATTTATCAGGAGATGAGTTTGAAACAAAACAAGATCTTATTGGATTAGCAAAAGAAAGTAGCTATGCTTTAATGAGAAGATTAGTTCATATTGAAGATAATATTTTAATAAATCAAAACAAAAATGAGTGAACTTAACGATTGGTTTGAGATAAACTTAGGTTGGTTTTTTATTAACGGTAGAAAACAAGAAGAATGGGCTGAATATATTAACACTAAAAAACTTAAACAAGATGAGCGGAAACGAATGGTACTGGATGAAAGGAAAGTACAGACCTTTTAATAGAAGAAAAAAAGAAAGAACTATGTATGATTACATGCTATTAGGATTTCTTTTAGGTGGTTTTATAGCCACATTACTATACACAATATGGTAAAATACCAAAAAACTAAAACTCTAGTAACTAAACCTAATAACAATAGTGCAAATTGCATAGCTCCTAATATCATCTACGGATGTTTTGGCGGCTGTGTAAACACTTATTGTTATATGTCTAGATATAATGGAGATAGAGTCTTTGTAAATCAAAATGTTGAAGAAATATTTAATTCTGTTGTTCAGTGGGAAAAAAGTTATAATAAAGTCCCTGATCAACAAGATCCTAAATATACTATGGTAGACATAGCTTGTAATTCAGACTTAGTCTTAATGCAAAAGTTTATACCAGACGGAATTCATGATTATCTTAAACTATACGATAATCATCCGCAACTTAATACTACAATGGCTACTAAATACTCAGGATTGTTAAAACTTGATGTAAATCATTTTAACAAGAAACCTAGAGTAAGGGTGTCTGTAATGCCTCAGATTTATTCTGATGTGTTAGAACCTAAAATGCAAAAGATAAGCAGTAGAATCAAAGATATACAGAGATTAAAAGGCTTGGGATGGGAAGTACATATAAACTATTCGCCTCTTATTTTTTATCCTGGATGGCAAGAATATTACAAAGAACTGTTTGAAGAAGTTTTAGAACATGCAGGAGAAAATAAATGTGAGGTAATTGCATTAACTAATCATGCTAATCAAATGGGTAAAAGTACTGTTGCTGCTAAAGAGCTTATGCGTTTTAGTAACGAAATTAAAAACAATTCTGGAGTAATGAGATACCCTCTTAAACATAAAAAGAGGCGTATAAATGAATTTAAAGTATTATATTCACAGTACTTTAACTCGAATACTATCAGATACATCTTTTAAACAATACAAATGTCAGTTTTTTTAAAATATAAAGGAATAGAAGTAATCTACGAATCTCATTTTGAGGAGTACTTTATTGTAGATGAAAAATGGGAGTCTGAAAATGACTCTGGTCTAGATAGTTTAGAAAAAGCTAAAGATTACATAGACAATATAAAAGATGAGTGAAGAAGAAATAAAAGAAAGAATAAAGGAGTTAAAAAATGATTTAACTGGAGATCTGTTTTCTGATATAGAAACACAGCAAAATATCTATGAGTTAAAAAAGATTTTAAATCCTGAAATTGCAGATCGTCCTGAATTAGATGATGATGAATGTCTTTCTTGCGGAGCTTAAAAAGGTGTGAGCTTAAAAAGGTATGGAGATGCCTTGAGAACTAAACTTATTTAAAACATAATTTGAAATGTTTCGTCATAATCCCTACTAGAAATAGTAGGGATTTTTGTATTTACAAAAATCTTTAATATGAGCCAAGTAATAGTATTATCACAAACAGACAGTAATTTTAAATATCCTATCACTACTGTAAAAAGAGTATTTGCAGATTGGGACTATGCAACACTTTGTTGTGCAGAGAGAAATGCCAATGCTGGTAAAAATTTATCTTATTATCTAAACGAAATTCCTTTTGAAGGAGAAGTTACTGTAGAAGATTGTGACGTATCTCGTTCAGGAGAAGAAATAACAATAAGCTACGTTTTTGGAGAAGTATGCGCAACAATAGAATTAGAAAAAGATTATTATGAAGAAATGTATCATGAAGATGCTAGTCCTACAACAATATTTGATTTAAAAGTGGCTTCTATAACTATAGAAAACACAGATATAAAAGATCTAAATCTTAGTAAAGAACTTGTTAGAAAAATTGAGCATGAAGCTGATAATTATAAAGACGAAAAAGTAGAAGAATATTATGAAAGAAACTAAAGATTTTATAGAAAAAGACGTAATAGAT
>Ga0209816_1000457_pt1 | contig 32412 bp, 28 predicted proteins | sample CoawatmetaG01DNA_FD_187509 | JGI IMG/M metagenome (GOLD analysis project Ga0209816, IMG submission 187509) | Marine microbial communities from the West Antarctic Peninsula - Coastal water metaG017-DNA (SPAdes) (version 2) | ecosystem: Environmental > Aquatic > Marine > Coastal ...
TCAGATACGACAAGCGCCGCTACCGACGACGCAGCCGCATCGAAATGATGTTCGGCCGCCTCAAAGACTGGCGCCGCGTCGCCACCCGCTACGACCGCTGCCCCACCGCCTTCTTCTCGGCCATCGCCCTCGCCGCAACCGTCATCTTCTGGCTATGATCAACGAGTCCTGACCCTAATGGGAATGCCCCGGCCGTCTCTCGGGCCGTTCGTTTGTGGGCAACTTGGCTCGCTTCAGTGTAATGAGGACGCGGCGTCATACTTGTCGAAGACGGGCGCAGTGAGAGTCAGGCGCTGAGGCATTCTGCGAAGCTGCCGCACCTCTGTTCGCGCGACGACGCTCACTTACCGTTTAGGATAGAGGACGGAGGGTTTGATTACACTGCCGCTTCATTCAAGGCCGACCTATTTATTGCAACGGCGCGTCAAATTCATGGCGTTTGTATGTGCGCGCTTGGTGATTAATTATTACCCTTCGCCGGAAGCGCTGCGCGAAATTTTCACAAATCTTAGGCCATTTCTGCAAATTAAATCGGGGCATTCGACTTTATAGGTTTTCCGATTTCCAGAGTGCGAGACATAGCAATGCAATCTATCGTTCGATCATCTATCATCTCCCTTGCCTTTGCTGTCTCACTGCTAACGCCAGCAATGGCGCAGGAGCCGTCGGTACCCTCCTTGCCCGTGAACCAGCGAATACCGGTGAAGGTTATCGTCGTTGCAAATTTTGAGCCGGGGAAGGACACAGGTGACGTTCCCGGCGAATTCCAATTATGGGCCGAACGCGAACATCTGGATGAAGTCATCCCGTTGCCGGGTACGACACACCCCCTGCGACGAAATGCGCAGGGACTTTACGGCATGGTCTGGGGCGGTACCGGCACCCTATTCAGCGACAATGGCCAGCAATTGATCGGTCTGTTGATGGACCCCCGTTTCGACTTCACCAGGACATATTGGCTGTTCACGGGTATCTCGGGTGTCGATCCTGCCGTTGCATCCGTCGGTAGCGCGGCATGGGCGCGCTGGGTAGTACAGGGCGATACTTTGCGCGAGTTCGACGATCGCGAAGTGCCAAAATCTTGGCCCTATGGACTTTTCGCGATTGGTGCGGACAGGCCCGATATGCTGCCGACCAATGGTAACAGCTTTGGCGGAAGCGACGACACGTCTGGGCTGGGCATGGCGATCGAGTTGAACCAGGGATTGGCACGCTGGGCATTTGAACGGACACGTTCGATCCCAATTCCCGATTCTCCCTCGCTTCGTGAGGCGCGCGCCGCATGGAAAGGATATCCCAACGCCCAGCGCCCGCCGTTTGTCCTAATGGGTGAAACGCTGGGGTCGCGCCGCTACTGGCATGGTCCGGGGCGCACCAAGTGGGCGCGCGATTGGGTCAAATTGTGGACGCATAACAAGGGTGTGTTCGCTATGACCAATATGGAAAGCCAGACATTGGCCGGTGCCATCGAACTTGGCGGGAAACTCAAGCTGGTGGATCCGGCACGCGTCATGGTCCTGCGCACGGGCAGCAATCCGTCAATGCCGCCGCCCGGCACGTCGGCAATCGCCAGTGTCGGTGATGAAGGGCCAGGACAAATGGCAGCTTACGAAGCCAATTACCGCGTTGGCGTTCCTGTCGTCCACGAACTGCTCGCCCGCTGGGACATCTATGCCAAAAATATACCGAGCGTCGATCCAAGCTCAAATGATCCGCAAAACTCCTCTCGGTAAGGCATGCCCAGGTGTTTGATCTTACAGTTTGCTGGTGCGATCCTTTCGTTGGAATGGAAGGATGTCGCATGGGACAGGTACGTCATGGGTGCGGCACGACCACGCATGACGCCCCGTCACCGCGCCGTTAAAGCGTCCCGATTGGGATCGAATGAGAATGTCTCGGCTATGCCGGCCGCCGCTCCAATGAAAAAGCACCGGTAGGCTGGATCACCCTCACAGCGGGTTTCTGGCGACGCCATTCTCGTCGAAATTGTCGTCGTCGAGCCAGGCCGTGAAACGATCACGTTGTGCAGGCCACTCAGGCGCCAGGAGGGAGAACCACGCGGTATCACGACGACGGCCCTTCACGATTCCGTCACACCGCCATGTCCCTTCATGGGTGAAACCGAAGCGGCTGGCGGCCCGGATAGACGCTGCGTTCAGGGCGTTGCAGCGCCAGGCGACCCGGTGATAGCCGAGCGCGTAGGCATGGTTCATCATCAGAAATATCGCCTCGGTCGCGGCGCGGGTGCGTTGCAGGACGGGTGAGAACCAGATGCTGCCGATCTCGATGGCCGCATCGTCCGGCGCGATATCACAGAAGGAGGCCCAGCCCGCAGCCGTTCCGCTGGCTCGCGGGATCACGGCGAAGAAGGGTTGCCGGCCGATCCCGGACAATCCCGCGACATGCGCGGCGAACGCCTCCTCCGTCGCGAACGGCCCATAGCGCAGATAGGTGAAGGAGCGATCCGCCCCTTGCGCGACACGCCAGAGATCGGCCGCGTGCGCCATCCCGAGCGGTTCGAGCGTAACGGCGCGACCGGCATGGATATCGAACCCCGGCAATGGCGGAGCCGCACCGGTGACGACGGCACCGAGCGGCAGGTCGTCGGTCCGATCCGGCGCGGGGCCGGCGGTCACCTTAGCCGCCCCGATGCGAGCAGGGCGGAAAGACCTGCTGGAAAGACGATATCCCCGCTCAGTTCGGGGGCGGGTTCGGGCGCAGCGAAGGCGCTGCGGATCGGCAGCACCCCGGCCCAGACCGGGTGCGCCGCCTCATCGCCGTCGCTGGGCGGCTCGGCCCGTGCCTTCACGCTGGCTTCCTCAATGTCGAGGTACAGGACACTGGTTGCCTTCAGTTCCTGCGTGGTCATCGGCCGCAATGTCTCCCAGCGACCAGGGAACAAGCCGTCGGTGAACCGCCGCAGCGCGTCGGCGATCGCGTCTGGCTCCTCGACGACCCGCGCGATGCCGAAGACCATCGCCGAGCGGTAGTTGACCGAATGATTGAAGGCCGACCGCGCCAGCACATAGCCATCCATATGGCTGACGGTCAGGCAGACGCGCTGTCCTTCGGCCTGACGCAGGAAGCGACTGGCGGCGGAGCCGTGCCAATAGACCCGTTCCCCCTCGCGCCAGTGGATGGTCGGCGTGACATAGGGCTCGCCATCGATGACATAACCGACATGGCAGATCGGCGCGGCGTCGAGCACCGCATGGACCGTGCCGGCGGCATAGTCCGCGCGGCGATGCCCACGCCGCACCCGGCTGCGTTCGGTGATCGGATAGGCTTCCTTGTCGGATGAATGATCGGTCGGTGTCATGTGGCCCCCTTGCCTGTCGCGGGACTGCCATGTCGGGAAAGCGGATCGCTGCCCAATGCCACTTGCGCAAAGATCGGCAGTCCAGTTGAAGGAGGCATGGCCGCTACATATCCTGCCACCTGGATCCTGATCGACCGCCGCGCCGGGCATCTGGAACGGCAGATCCATGCTGCCATCCGCGACCGGGTGTTGGCGGGGCAGCTCGTGGGAGGCGAACGCCTGCCCTCCTCGCGCGCGTTGGCGGCGATGCTGGGGGTGGCGCGATCGACGGTCGTGGCGGGCTATGAGTTGCTGCGTGCGGAGGGCTTCGTGACCGGGCGGGCGGGGTCGGCGATGCGGGTGGCCGACCTGCCGCCGGCTCTCGACGGTGCACGTGCAGCGCCGCTGCCGCGATTATCACCGCCGGAACCGGAGCCGGAACGGTTCCTGCCGTTCCGGCCGGGCCTGCCCGATCTCGACAGCTTCCCGCACGAGGGATGGTCCCGCTGCCTGAGCGCCCGTGCGCGCCATCTGCATATCCATGACCTCGGCTACCGCGATGAGAACGGTTTGCCGGCGTTGCGGCAGGCGATCGTCGATCATGTCACGCGGGCACGGGCCGTGCTGGCCGATCCCGAACAGGTCGTCATCAAGCCGTCGACGGCGGCCATCCTGGCGCTGCTCGCGCGGGTGCTGCTGCCGGCTCCTGGCCAGACCGCTTGGCTGGAGGAACCGGGGTATCGCACTGCCCGCGACATCTTTGCTGCGGCAGGCGCCGCGATCGTGCCGCGTCCCTGCGATGCGGAGGGCATGACGATCCGGTGACATGCGCCCCGTTTCTTCATCCACTTGGAACTAGAGACCGGCCCTTGAAGGGACGGACGGAATGAAGCGGAAGCAGTTTTCGGAAGAGCAGATCATCGGCATTTTGAAGGAGGCCGAGGCGGGTGCGGTGGTGACGGAGCTATGCCGCAAGCACGGCATGTCGAGCGCGACCTACTATGCATGGAAGGCGAAGTTCGGCGGCCTGGAGGTATCTGACGCAAAGCGGTTGCGGTCGCTCGAGGATGAGAATGCCCGGCTCAAGCGGCTGCTCGCGGACACGATGCTGGACAATGCGGGGTTGAAAGACCTGCTGTCAAAAAAGTGGTGACGCCCGCCGCGAAGCGACAAGCGGTCGCGCATCTCCAGGCGACGTTGGGGATGAGCGAGCGGCGGGCATGTGCGGTTGTCGGAGCGGATCGCACGAGCATGCGGTATCGCTCCTGCCGGGCAGATGATGGCGACCTGCGGTCGCGTTTGCGTGAGCTGGCGCAGCAGCGCCGGCGGTTCGGCTATCGGCGTCTGCACATCCTGCTGCGCCGGGACGGGATCACGATCAACCGCAAGAAGACCCAGCGGCTCTACCGCGAGGATCGTGCCGGAACAGGCATCGATCCGGGGGATCGATGACCCGGCATGACTGACGGTCAGGCGCCGGAAGAGACGGAGGCGCGCGGTTGGCGCACGGGCGCCCGCGCCGGTGCTGGCGCTTCCCAACCAGCGCTGGAGCCTGGACTTTGTGCACGACCAGTTCGTCACCGGCCGGCGGTTCCGCGTGCTCAACATCGTCGACGACGTGACACGCGAATGCCTCCGAGCGGTGGTAGACACCTCGATCTCGGGCCGGCGGGTCGTGCGCGAGTTGAACGATCTGATCGCCGAGCGGGGCAAGCCGAAGATGATCGTCAGCGACAACGGGACCGGACTGACGTCGAACGCGGTGCTCGCCTGGTCAGGCGATGCAGGCGTCGAATGGCATTACATCGCGCCGGGCAAGCCCACACAGAATGGGTTCGTCGAGAGCTTCAACGGTCGCATCCGCGACGAGCTGCTCAACGAGACGCTGTTCTTCACCATCGGTCAGGCCCGCTCGATCCTCGCCCGCTGCGTCGACGACTACAACACCGAGCGACCGCACTCGTCGCTCGGCTACGCCACTCCGGCAGCCTTCGCTGCCGGGCTCGAACAGCAACGGGCGGGGTTAACCCCGCCCGTTGCTTCACCTGCGCCCATGCGCGACAACACCGGTCGGTCTCTGGTTGCCGCTGGATGAAAGACCGGGGTCACGTCACCGCCAATGTGCACAACGACCTGACGTCGTCGCCTCAGCCAACGCCCGGTACAGAGGCGGCCAGGATCGGCGGCAATGGGGATCTCGTGCTTCGTTTGCCTGGTCGCAGCAAAGGTGAAGCATGCCCAGGCGCAAAGGCCGCTTCTGCGCTCGTTATCCCATCAGCGAAGAGTGCGACAACCATATTCAGCGAACTGCCTATCTTTACACATCAAACACCTCTCCGTGCCTGTCTCGATGCCAAGATCGGCGACAGCGACCGACATCCGCGCGGGATCGTCGGCGCGCGGAAGCCACTCGGCCGCCTATGCGAGGATCGTGAGCCGCCGCTTCGACAGGGCGGACCGTCGGGGGTATCTGGACGTGCTGCCAAAGGGACATGGCCGCCACCTGTATCGTTGCGACCCGTTCCCGGTGACAAAACCGCCCAGAAGGCTAAGCCGGCTTTCGCTTTAGCCTACATCAGTATTCCGCCGAGTCCGGGGCCGCGGCTCCCGGTGCCGCGGCCAGCCGGGCATGCAGGCGCAGGGCGTAGTCAGCCGCCAAGGGGTGCTCGGCGCCCAGTGTCGGGCGGCTCAGCAGCATGATCTTGCGGGTGATGACCGGCGCGACGAGGCGGATCAGGCGGATGCCGTCCTGATGGTGCACCATATGGGTGTAGAGGCGCGGCAAGATGCCGACGGCGAGCCCGCTGCGCACCAACCCGTAGAGCGATTCGACGTGGTCGACGCGATAGCGCGGCGAGGCGGCGAGGCCGTAGGGCAGCAGCGCGGCGGCGGCGAGTTCGCCGATGCTGCCGCCGGCGAAATGCACGATCTGCGACGCCGCCAGCGCACGCCAGGGCTGGGCGTCGCGGCGGGCGAGCGGATGCGCGTCGCTGGCGACGAGCAACAGGTCGTCCTCCACCAGCAGGTGCCGGTCGAACGGCGCGTCGGCGGCCGATGCCGCGCTGACGATCATGTCGAGCCGCGCCTCGCGCAGCCCCTGCACCAGCTCGTCGCTGCGCCCGTCCGACAGGTGCACGTCCGGCGCCGCGTCGTCCGCGTCGAGCGCCGCGACCGCCTGCGCCACCATCGCCATGGCCGACGGCATCACGCCGATGCGGATCGCCGGCCGCTGGTGCGTCAGCGCCGCGCGCATGTCGACGAAGGCATGGCCAGCAGTGGTGAGCAGCCGCTCGACATGCGGCAGCATGGCGCGGCCCGCCTCGCTCAGCGCGACCGCATGGGTGGTGCGGTCGAACAGCACGATCTCCAGCCGCCCCTCCATCTGACGGATCGTCGCGCTGAGCGCGGGTTGCGTCACCGCCAGGTCGGCCGCTGCACGACTGAAGCTGCCGAACCGCGCCACCGCGGCGAAACTGCGCAACTGCCGCAACGACAGCGCCTGGAGGCGCGTCGCCAGTTGATCCGCCCGCATCGCCATCATCTCCTCGGCTGCCACCCGTCGGTCATAAGGAATGATGATAAGCAGATAGGATGAAAATCATAGCGATTGCTGACCGACCCATTATCCTGCCCCCGTCGTCCGATGAATCCCCCTGAGAGGATCACGGAGGACGGGGGGATGACACCCGGCCGCGACAAGCGGCGGACCAGCCAGGGCAATGCAGGTGGACATGAGTGGCCGTCGAGCGGGAGAACCCGCCTGCGGCCGGTAACACGCGCGAGACGGTGCCATGCGGTGCCGGCTGGCGAGTCATGTGGGGGCGCCGCCGATGTTGAACCGTTCCGTTTTCCTGACCTCGACCCGCGGCATGAGCCGCCTGACCGTATCGACCAGCGCGTTGCTCGCCGCCCTTGGCGTGGCGCTGCCCGCCGCGGCCCAGGACGCCCGGCAGCAGGATACTGCGCAGCAGGTCGCGTCAGCCTCTGACGCCCCCGATGCCGCACCGCCCGCGAACGATATCGTCGTCACCGGATCGCGCATCCGCACCCCGAATGCGACCAGCGTCAGCCCGATCAACACCGTGTCCGGCGCCGAGATCAGCGCGCGTGGCGCAACGCGGGTGGAGGACCTGATCAACACCCTTCCCCAGGCCTATGCGGATCAGGGGGGCGGCAATCGCGGCGGCACGGTCGGCGCCAGCGGCACCGCGACGATAAACCTGCGCAACCTGGGCAACCAGCGCACGCTGGTGCTGATCGACGGTCGCCGATTGATGCAGGGCGACCCCGCCCGCGGCGCGGCGCAGGCCGCCGACATCAACAACGTGCCGGCGGCGCTGATCCAACGCGTCGACATCGTCACCGGCGGCGCCTCCGCCGTCTATGGCTCGGACGCCCTGGCCGGCGTCGTCAACTTCATTCTGAAGCGCGACTTCGACGGCCTCCAGCTCGACGCCACCGCCGGCCTGTTCACCCACACCAACGACAATCCGATCAGCAGCGTCGCGCGCGCCGCCGGCGTCGCTCCTTATAGCGGCGACAACAAGGACGGCGGCCAGCAGAGCGTATCGCTGACGTTCGGCAAGAACTTTGCCGGCGGCCGCGGCAACGTCACCGCCTTTGTCGGCTATCGCTCGATCGACGGCGTCGGCACCGCCGCGCGCGACTTTTCGAGCTGCAACCTCAATGCGACCGCCGCCGGCTATGCCTGTTCGCTGTCGAGCGCGACCTCGCCCGCGCAATTCCAGTTGACCAACCCCGTGACCGGCGCAGTGCGTGGCAGCTTCACGCTGGATTCGGCAACCGGCAACAGCCTGCGCGCCTATCGCAGTTCGGACGGCTTCAACAACGGCAACACCTACGACCTGCAGGCGCCGGACAAGCGCATCAATGCCGACCTGTTCGCCAACTACAAATTCTCCGACGCCGCCGAAGCCTATGGTGAATTCATGTTCATGCGCGACGAAGCGGACATCCGCCTGTCGCCGACCGCGACCTTTTCGGTGCCGTTCAGCGTCAATTGCTCCAATCCCTTTCTGTCGGCGTCGGAGCGCAACCAGATCTGCACCTCGGTCGGCCTGACCAATGCGCAAAGCGCGACGGTGATCGTCTCGCTGCGCAATGCCGCAGGCGGGTCGCGCCACGATTACACCAACCATGAAAGCTATCGCGGCGTGCTCGGCCTGCGCGGCGACGTGTCGTCAAACTGGCATTATGACATTTACGGTCAGTATGGCCGGACCAATTACGATTCGCGCCTGATCAACGATTATTCGCTGGCCCGCTTCCGCAACGCGCTTCGCGCCGTCACCAACGGCAATGGGCAGATCGTGTGCGAATCGGCGGCGACCAATCCGTCGTGCGTACCGATCAACATCTTCGCGATCGGCGGCATCACGCCGGACGCGCTGAACTACGTCCAGAACACCGTGACCCGCACCGGCTATACCGAGGAAGCGATCGCCAGCGCGTCGTTGACCGGCAATCTGGGCGTCACGAGCCCGTTCGCCAGCCACGGTGTCGGCGTCGCGATCGGTGCGGAATATCGCCGCGAGGAAATCCGCTTCACGCCCGACCAATTCTATTCGAGCCGCGACGTCGCCGGCAATTCGGGTGGCGAGTTTCCGATCGCCGGATCGTTCGACGTGAAGGAAGTCTATGGCGAGGTCCGCGTGCCGCTGGTCGAGGACAAGCCGTTCGTCCGCAGCCTGAACGTCGAGGGCGGCGTGCGCTATTCCAGCTATAGCACGGCCGGAAACACCTGGGCATACAAGGCCGGCGCCGACTGGTCGCCGGTCAGCGACATCCGCTTCCGCGGCAGTTACCAGCGCGCGGTGCGGGCGCCCAATCTGGTCGAGCTGTTCGGTCCGCAGCGGCAGGTGACGGCCAGCATCTCGGACCCTTGCGAAGGCACCACCCCGCGCGCGACCGCCGCGCAATGCGCCCAGAGCGGCGTCACCGCGACGCAATATGGCCTGATCGCGCCCGCCGCGGGGCAGCAGTCGGGCGCGCTGATCGGCGGCAATCCGCGGCTGGAACCGGAAACCAGCAACACCACGTCGTTCGGCGTGCAGCTTACCCCGCGCTGGCTGCGCGGCATCACGATGACCGCCGACTATTTCGACATCGACGTCAAGAAACTCATCACCACGGTGCCCGCGGGCATCACGCTGAACCAGTGCATCACGCAGGGCGTGTTCTGCGACCTGATCCGCCGCAACCCGGCGACGGGATCGCTGGTGACGGGCGGCTTCGTGACCACCACCAGCATCAATTCGGGCTATCTGAAGACCAGCGGCATCGACCTGTCGGTCGCCGCCGACCAGAATCTCGCCGACATCTTCGGCGGCAATCCGGGCCGCCTGACGATCAATGCGGCTGGCACGTCGACGCGCAAATACGAGACGCAGATCCTGCCGGGATCGCCACCCTATCGCTGCGACGGCTATTTCGGCGTGACCTGCGGCGTGCCGATCCCCAAGTGGCGGCACCGTGTGCTCGTCACCTATACGCTGCCTGACGGCGTGGCACTCTCGGCCACCTGGCGGCACCTCAGCGAAGTGCGCAATGACCGGTCGAGCAGCGCGCCCTATCTGAGCGGCACCTATTACGCCTATGACAAATACCTGCCGACCATGGATTATCTCGACCTGGGCGTGTCGATCGCCGTCGCGCGCCGCTACACGCTGCGGCTGGGAGTGAACAACGTGTTCGACAAGGATCCGCCGCTGACCGCCAGCACCGGCACCGGCCAGGTGAGCAACGGTCCCTTCTATGCGGGCATTTACGATGCGCTCGGCCGCTATGTGTTCGCCGGCGTGAGCGCGCGGTTCTGATGCGCGGCGTCAGGCGTCGGCTGGTGGGCATGGGGGCGGCGCTGGTCGCCGCCCTGTCGGCGCCTGCCACCACCGCGCAGCAGCCGGCATCCGCGGGACCGGTCCGCATCTTCTTCGACAACGACTTTCTCGGTCCCGGCCAGAGCAATATCCAGGCGATGATCCCGTTGTTGCGCGACGAGCGGGTCGTGCTGGACGGCGTGGGCGTCGTCACCGGCGATGCCTGGCTGACCGAGGAGGTGCAGCATCTGTTGCGCTTCCTCGAAATCGCGCGGCGCTCCGACGTCAAGGTTCATGCCGGGGCCGAGATGCCGTTGCTGCGCACGCCTGCGGAAATGGCCAATTGGGAGGCGGCGTTCGGCAAGGTGCCGTTCAAGGGTGCCTGGAACGCGCCGCGACCGGGCCGCAGCTATCACCCCGATCAGCCCAGGCTGATACCGCCGATGCCGGAAGGCACGCCCGCGCTGAAGCCGGCGGCAGACGATGCCGTCACCGCGCTGATCCGCACCGTCCGCGCGCATCCGGGGGAGGTGACGATCGTCGCGGCGGGCCCCCTGACCAACATCGCGCTTGCACTGCGCATCGCCCCCGATCTGGCGGATCTCGCCAAGGGCATCGTGATCGAGGCGGGCAAGGTCGATACCGGCTTCGGCCGCGCGACGGGCAACACCGATTATGCCACCGATTTCAACTTCCTGTTCGATCCGGAGGCCGCGCACATCGTCCTGACCGCACCGTGGAAACGGATCACCGCGGTCGGCAACGTATCGTCCAGCGTCAAGATGACGCCCGAACTCGCCGACCGTATCGCCGCCTCGGGCAAGCCGGTAGGCGACTATGTGAAGCGCTACGCCCGCCTGGGCCAGCCGCTGTGGGACGAGATCACCGTCGCCGTCGCCATCGACCCGAGCATCGTCACCGAAGACGTCGTCGCGCATCTCGACGTCGAGACGCAGCGCAGCGCCAGCTATGGCCAGCCGTTGATCTGGAAGCCGGACATGGCCCCCGCCGGGACGCGCGAGGTGCATCTGGTGCGGGCGATCGACGCCCAACGCTTTACCCGCCGCTTCGTCGAACAGGCCGGGCGATGAGCGTTGCCCGCCTGCTGGAGCATCGCTTCGACCTTGCCGCCCGAGGCACCACGCCCGCGCGCGAAGCGATGGCAGGGCTGACCAGCTTCCTCGCCGCGGCCTATCTGATCGTCGTCATCCCGTCGCTGTTGTCGAGCGGCGGCATGGATCGGGGCGCCGCCACCACCGCCGCGATCCTGCTGCTCGCGGGCGGCAGCGCGGCGATGGGGCTCTATGCCAACCTGCCCTTCCTGGTCGGTCCCGGCATCGGCGGATCGGCGATCCTCGGCGTGACGCTGGCGCAGGTGGAGGGCGTGCCCTGGCCGGTCGGGCTGGGCATCGCATTATGCTCGGGTCTGGCGTTCCTTGCCCTGACGCTTACCGGCGCGCGCGAACTGGTGGTTCGGATGATCCCCCCGCAGATCAAGCTGGGGCTGGGGGCGTCGATCGGCCTGTTCATCGCGTTGCTGGGATGCCGCGACGCCGGCATGGTGGCGGTCAACGCCCGGTCGAATGCGCTGGCGCTGGGCGATTTCGCCGCCCCCGGCCCGATCGTCGCGTTGATCGGGCTGGCCGTTGCGGTCGCCTTGCAGGCGCGGCGCGTGCCGGGGGCGATCCTTGCCGGCATCGCCGCCGCCGCGCTGGCGGGCATTCCCTATGGGCTGACCACGCTGCACGGCGCTGTCTCGCTGCCGCACGGCATCGCGCCGGTCGCCTTCCGGCTCGATCCGGTCGGGGCGCTGACGCTCGCCGCGCTGCCCTATATGTTCGCCTTCTTTGCGGGCGAATTCTTCTCGACGCTGGGCACGACGCTGGCGATCGGCGCCAAGGCCGGGCTGACCGATGACGAGGGCAACCTGCCCGGAATCGAGCGGCCGTTCCTGATCGATTCGATCGCGGCGACCGTCGGCCCGCTGATCGGCATTCCCGCCGGCACCGCGCTGGTCGAATCCGCCGCCGGGGTCGAGGCGGGCGGGCGGACCGGGCTGACGCCACTGGTCGCCGCGCTCTGCTTCCTCATGACCCTGGCGCTGCTGCCGGTCGCGATGGCGATCCCCCGTGCCGCCACCGCGCCGGCGCTGATCCTCATCGGCATCTCGATGTTCGGCACGCTGGCCCGCGCGCACCAGGGCGATGCGCTCGACCAGTTGCCCGCGATGGCGATGGTGCTGCTGACGCTGATCTCCAACAGCTTCGGCACCGGTATCGCCGGTGGGCTGCTCGCGCATGTTCTGGTCATGCTGCTGGCCGGGCGGGTTCGCGAGCTGCCGCTCGGCCTGATCGTCCTCAGCATCCCGCTGGGCTATTATTTCTACACTGCCGCCACCGGACATTGACCCCTCATGCCTCAGCCTGCCCAGCTCGGGAACGTTCCCGAGAGCCCCATCGGCCGTCCCGTCTCGCCCGAGCAGCGCGCCTTCTTCCGTGCCATCCCCAAGGTGGAACTGCACTGCCATCTGCTGGGCGCAGTCCGCCACGACACCTTCGCCGAGCTCGCCGCACGCCACCGCGCCCCGGTGACGCCCGACGAGATCGCCGGCTTCTACACCCGCGGCGAGAAGCCGGTCGGTGTGCTCCATGTCCTGCGCACGCTGGAACGGCATCTGCTGCTGGAGCCCGAGGCGTTCGAGCGCATCGCCTATGAATATCTGGCGGATGCGGCGGCGGAGAATGTCCGGCACGCGGAGTTCTTCTGGAACCCGACCGCCAGCATGCGCGACCAGGGCCTGGCCTATGCCGAGATGCAGGCGGCCATCTTCGCCGGCATGACGCGGGCCGAGGCGGATCATGGCATCTCGTCGCTGCTGATCCCCAGCATCGACCGCGAGGCGGGCGCGGAGGCCGCGCTCGACATGGTGACCGCGATGGTCGCGCATCGCGACCCGCGCGTTGCGGGGATCGGCATCGATTATCGCGAAACCGACAACCCGCCCGAACGGTTCATCGAAGCCTATACGCTCGCCCGGGAGTCCGGCCTGCGCGCCACCGCCCATGCCGGTGAGTTCGGGGAGCCATGGACCAATGTCGAAACGGCGGTCGATCGGCTGGGGGTCGACCGGATCGACCATGGCTATACGATCGTCGACAATCCGGCGCTGGCGCAACGCTACGCCGAGGCGGGCACGGTGTTCACCATCGTCCCGACCAATAGCTGGTATCTGCGCACGCTGCCGCGCGAGCGCTGGGCGCTGGATCACCCGATCCGCCGCATGGCCGAGCTGGGGCTGCGGCTGCACCCCAATACCGACGACCCGACGTTGCACAACGTCACACCGGCCGGGGCGTGGGAGCTGATGTATTCGCACCTCGGCTTCGATCTGGCGGCGTTGCGCGCCATGATGCTCAACGGCATCGCGGGAAGCTGGGCCACGCCGGCACAAAGGGACCGGTGGCAGGCGGACTTCGCGCACGACTTCGACGCTGCGGCGGCCGCGACGGACCTCGCGTGACCGGAGGTGCGACCGCCGCGGTCGTCCGCCTGAGCACCGCCGCGGCGGCGAACGTGCCGCCCGACGTCCAAGCGATGGCGAAGCTCTGCATGCTCGACTGGTTCGGGCTTGCCATCGCCGGCCAGCAAGAGCCGGTTACCCGGCTGTTGCTGGCGGAGGTACACGAAGAAGGGGCGACGCCGGTCGCGACGATCCTGGGTGCGGGGCACCGGTTCAGCGGGCGCCAGGCGGCACTGGTACATGGCGTCGCCGGCCATGCGCTCGACTATGACGACGTGAACCTCGCGATGCACGTCCATCCCACGACCGTGCTGCTGCCACCGCTGCTGGCGCTGGCCGAGATGCGGGCGCTGGACGGCGCAGCGGTGCTGCGGGGATTCGTGGCGGGGTATGAGGCCGCGGGGATGATCGGTGCGGCGATCAGTGGGCCGCATTACGCCCGCGGCTTCCACGCGACCGGCACGATCGGGGCGCTGGGCGCGGCAATGGGGTGCGCTCATGCGCTTGGCCTCGACGATGCGGGACAGGCACGCGCGCTAGGGCTGGCCGCATCGATGGCCGCGGGCCTGAAGGCGCAGTTCGGCACGATGGCGAAGCCGATGCATGCCGGCCGGGCGGCGGAGGCCGGTCTGCTCGCCGCGCTACGCGCCGAGCGCGGCATCACCGGCTGCGCGACCATGCTGGAGGCGCGGCAGGGTTTCGCCGACACGCTCGGCGATGGCTGGCCGGCGACGGCGCCCGTCTGGACCGGCTATCACCTGCGCGACAATCGCTTCAAATTCCATGCCGCCTGCTTCGGGGTGCATGGTACGCTGGAGGCGATCGGCGCGTTGCGGCATGAGCATGGCTTTGCCGCGGACGACGTTCGGGCGGTGCGACTGACGGTGCATCCGTCACTCAATGCGATGTGCAACCTGTCCGAACCGCAGGACGGCCATGCCGCCAAGTTCAGCCTGCGCTTCAACGCCGCGCTGGCGCTGGCCGGCCGCCCTACCGGCGATATCCGCACCCATGCGGACACAATCGTCGCGGATGCGGCGATCCGTCGCCTGCACGACCGTGTCACCGTCATACTGGCATCCGGCGACTGGCCGGAGGACATGACCGCGGTCGAGATCGACCTCGGCGACGGCCGGACGCTCCGTGCCATGCACGACATGGCCGCCCAGCGCCTGACGCCCGGCGTCGCGGCGCCTCGGCTCGCCGCCAAGTTCGACGCGCTCGTCGCGCCGCGGATCGGCGCCGCCGCCGCCGGACGCCTGCGCGCGGCAATCGACCGCTTCGAAGCGCAGTCGGTGACGGCCTTGCTGGCGATGGTGTCGCCGCCCCGGTGACGTCCGCGCCCGAACGCGATTGCAAGATGTGGCCGAACAACCGATTCCAGGAATCGTCGGCGACACGCCGAACGATAAAGTTGGGCGCAATGCCGATGGGCCGCATAGAACAGCACGAGCGGCGGTTTTCGACGCAAACAGTCCCAGCAGGTCTTGACCCACATCAGGACATTCAGGTGTCATCTTCCGAGTTCCAACTTCGGACACCCATTAGGGTCGAAACCCAATCAGCCCCTTGAGGGATGCTGATTTTCCTGATTCACCGGGGCATGAATCAGGAGGAGTGACGCATAGCGCTGTTCTGGTTGTCGGATGAAGCGTGGGCGGCGATCGAGCCGCATTTACCCAGGAACCAGCCCGGTGCCCGGCGGGTTGACGACCGGTGGGTAATCTCGGGCATGGTGCACGTGCTGAAGGTTGGCTGCCGCTGGTGCGATTGCCCGGTCGATTACGGGCCATCCACGACGATCTGCAACCGGTTCAACCGCTGGTCACGCCGTGGCTTCTGGCTCAAGCTGCTCGACGCGCTGGTGGATGCTGGCGTGGTTGCAAAGAGCACAGCGATCGACAGCCCCTACATCAAGGCACAACGCGCGGCATTTGGCGGAAAAGGGCGCGCCATATCCAGGCGATCGGTCGCTCGCGCGGCGGATGGACGACCAAGATTCACGCGCTACCGATGTTATCGGCCGCCCCTATGTCCTGATGCTGACGGCCGGCAACATCAGCGACGTGAAAGCGGCACCTGTGCTTCTCGAACGGGCCGGCCGCATGTGTTACCTCCTTTCTGACAAAGGCTACGATGCCGACCGGCTGCGCCGCTCGCTCCGTGACGCTGGAGCCGTTCCCGTCATTGCGGGGCGACGAAACCGCAAACGCACAATCCGCTACGACAAGGACAGGTACCGCGCCCGCCACCTTATCGAGAACGCGTTCTGCCGTCTTAAGGACCTCCGCCGTGTCGCCACCCGCTATGACAAACTCGCCGCCAACTTCCTGTCCGGCGTCGCCGTCGCAACCGCGCTCGCCTTCTGGCTCTGCTGGAGTCTCAGCCTTAGCACGACGATTTTCAGCATGGGCCGAAACAATGCAGCCAACAGTGCGCAGTGCAAAGCGATCACCCGAATAACGCCGCTCGGATGCCGGAAGCACCGCACCAGCGGGGGCCACGACGCCTCATGCGCGTCGGCGACGTCACGGCGCGCAAGGCGGGTTTCACGGTTCGGTTATCAGAGCCATGACCAGCTCCGAACGCACCTCGCCGACTTCATGGCTGCCTACAACTTCGCTCGCCAGCTCAAAACTCTCATCGGCCTCACACCCTACGAATACATCACCAAGATCTCGACGTCAGAGCCAGACCGGTTCATCGTCTATCCGATCCACCAGATGCAGGGAACGACCCCCTACGCAAGCCACGCCTATCTTATCAACCCAATGCTCTAAGTTTCTGCTCGCCGCCATCAGTTTGCGACAATAATTTCATCGCTCTCATCTCATCGACAGGACGACTGAACAGATAGCCCTGCAGCGTCGTGCATCCATTCTTGCGAAGTTGAGCGAACTGTCGATCGTCTTCGACCCCTTCTGCCGTCGTATCCATCTTCAGCGCGGTGGCGAGGTCGACGATCGCTTTGACGATGGCAGCGGCGCTGGCATCGTTGGCCACGTTGGTGACGAACGAGCGATCGATCTTGATCTTGTCGAATGGGAAGGACCGCAAATAGCTAAGCGAGGAATATCCCGTTCCGAAGTCGTCCAGCGCTATTCGCACCCCGAGCGCCTTGAGCATGTGGAGGATTTGCAGGACGTTGGACTCGCCATCCAAAAAGACCGATTCCGTGATCTCGATTTCCAACCGCTCCGGAGCCAGGCCGCTTTTGGAGAGGGCTTGGAGCACGATCGCGCTGAAGCCTTGCGCGCGGAACTGAAGCGGCGAGACATTGACCGCGATGCGGATATGCGTCGGCCATGCCGCCGCGATCCGGCAAGCTTCATGCATCACCCATTCGCCAATCTGGAGGATCAAGCCGCATTCTTCGGCGATAGGGATGAAATCGGCCGGCGAAATATGGCCCTGCTGAGGGTGCGGCCACCGCAGCAGCGCTTCGAACCCCTTGATCGCGCCATTGTCGCCCGCGACGATCGGCTGGAAATACAGGCGGAGATCGCCGGACCGGATCGCGACGCGCAAATCCGTCTCGATCTGACGACGTCGTCGCGCGGCCTCGTCCAACGATTGCTCGAAGAAGCGGAAACCGCCACGCCCATCGGACTTGGCCCGGTACAGCGCCAGGTCCGCATTCTTCAGCAGGGTCATGCCGTCGCGACCGTCGGTCGGGAACATGGCGATACCGACACTTGCGCCGACGACGGTCGTGTGACCGCCCACGTCCCACGGCTCGGCCAGCGCCTTCACAATTGCCTGTGCCAGCCGCCGGGGGCGTTCGGAATGGGCCTCTACGCCAATGATGATCGCGAACTCGTCTCCGCCCAGTCGTGCGACCATCGCGCCGTCCGCCAACCGCAACAGCAACTGGCCGACATCGCGCAGAAGCGCATCGCCGACCGGGTGGCCCAGCGTGTCGTTGACACCTTTGAAGCCATCCAGGTCCAGGCACAGGACCGCGACCTCCTCGCCCAGCCGCTGCGCGCGCGCCACCGCCTGGTCGAGCGTCTGTTGAAAGAAGGCCCGGTTCGGCAGGTCGGTCAGGCCGTCATGGAATGCCAGATGCGAGATGCGCTGCTCGCGCTCCTTGATGCCCAGCGACATGCGATTGAATGATGACGCCAGCCGCCCGACCTCGTCCTGGCTGACCACCTCGACCTCATGCCGCTCCCCATTTTCGAGCAGCCGGGCCGCCGCATCCAGGGCCGCGATCGGCTTCGCGATGCCGCCCGCCAACCGCCGGGTGCCCAGGACGATGAGGACGAGCCAGACGACCCCGGCGATCACCAACCCGATCTGGATCGAACGATAGGACTCCATGGCCCGCGCAATGGGGTAGGACAGGAGGAGGGCAACCTGTGCCGACCCGTCCGGTTGCCTCGGGGCGGTGAACGATCATGTGCCAAGAGCATTTTCCCTTGGTGACAACACCATAGCTCCGGAGCCTTGCGACCATGAAGACCAGTGGCAACACCATCCTGATGACCGGCGGTGGCAGCGGTATCGGGGAAGCGCTGGCGCATCGTTTCCATGATCGGGGCGACACGGTCATCATCGCGGGGCGTCGCCGCGATGCGCTGGAGGCCGCAGCCAGGGGACGGGATCGCATCCATGTCGTCACGCTGGACGTCGAGGACGGCGCGGCGGTCGACGCCTTTGCCGCAAAGGTCGTCGCCGACTTCCCCGCACTCAACGTGCTTTTCAACAATGCCGGGATCATGCGGTTCGAGGACCTGACCCGGCGGCGTGACCTGTCGGATGCCGAAGCCACGCTGACCACCAACTTGCTGGGACCGATCCGGCTGACGAACGCGCTGATCGAGCATCTGACGGCACAGCCGGATGCGGCCATCGTCAACGTGACCTCGGGCCTGGCCTTCGTGCCACTGGTCGCGACCCCGACCTATTCGGCGACCAAGGCAGCGATCCATTCCTATACCGTGTCGCTGCGCACCCAGCTGGCAGGCAAGGTGGAGGTGATCGAAGTAGCACCGCCGGGCGTGCAGACTGACCTGACCCCGGGCCAGGCCAACCGCCCCGGCTATATGCCGCTCGACGCCTTTGCCGATGCGGTCGTGGCGCAGTTCGCCCAGTCGCCCACCCCTTCCGAAATCCTGGTCGACGAAGTCCAGTTCCTGCGCCAGGCGGAGCGCGAGGGGCGGTTCGACGAAACGCTGAAGACGCTGACCGAACGCGCCGCGCGCCAGCGGGAAGCGGGCGGCGCTTGACTCCGCCTACCAGCCCATGCTGCCGGGGCCGCCCTTGAACGGCCCGGCCAGATCGGCGGTGATCCAGCCGCCGTAAAAGCCGCCCGGCTGGGGCCGCACCGTCTCGCCATCCACGCTGCACCGGTCGAGCGGCGCGGCGTAGAATGCGACATGGTCGCGCAGGATCGCGAAAGCGGGCGTGGGATTGGGATAGCTCCACGCCACATCGCGCAGCAGCTGGCCGCCGATTTCGACATGCCAATAGACCGCCTGCCCCTTCCACTCGCAAAAGGATCGCCGGTCGGACGGGCGCAGCACGCCGGGCACGATATCGGCGGGCGGCAGGTACCAGCTGGGTGGATGGCTGGTCTCCAGCGTGCGGACCGCTGCGCGGCTGTCGGCGAGAAGGATGCCGCGATGCTCGATGCGGATATGGCGGTCGCTCCGCTCGGCAATGGCGGGACGCGGATAGGACCAGACGCTTTCCTGACCGGGGGCGACGGGATCGGGCTTCATCGGGCCATGCTTTCGGATTGCGGGGTGTAGCGCGACAGGTCGGGCTCGTGCGCGTCGCCTCCGCCGAACAGCCGGGCGGCGGCCCGGGCGACGATCGGCTGGCTGGTGAGTGACAGTATCGCATGGAGGATATGGATGCCGGTCCGGCTATGCGGGTTCGCCAGCCGGGGGACGAAACGCGGGATGCCCTGCGCCTTGTCGACCATCGGCCGCATCGCCTTGTCATAGGCACCGAAGGCCGTGCCGAGCGATGCCGCGCGGATCATCTCGCCCGCCAGCACCCGCGCGCCCGTCACGGCGAGCGTCGCGCCGACGCCGCCCAGCGGCGTGACGCACCACGCCGCATCGCCGCACAGCGCCACCCTGCCCTTCGACCAGCGCGGCATTCGTACCTGGCGGAGCACGTCGAAATAAAAGTCGGACGTGTCCGCCATGCCCGCCAGCACGCGGGGCCCCTGCCAACCGACATCGGCAAAGGTTTCGCGCAGCCATGTTTTTTGCCGCGCGACATCCCAATCCTGTTCGCCTTCGGGCGGCTTCTGCACGCACAACATCGCGCGGGTCGTGCCATGCCGATCGGGGCGGAGCGACACGCTGCGCCCGCCCGGTGCATGATACCAGCGCCAGAGCCGGTCATCCTCGGCGACACGCGGGATGGTGAAATAGGCCATGGTCATGTGCATCCAGCGCGGCCGGTTCTCGCCCGGAAAGACCAGTTCGCGCGTCGCCGAGCCCACGCCCTCGGCCACCAGTACCGCATCGAACCGCTCCGTCGCGCCGCTCGCGAAACGCACGATCGCCACGTCGTCGCGCTGGTCGATCGCCACCACATGGTCGCCGAAGCGATAGCGGGCCGTGCCCCGCGCCGCCTCGAACAACAGCTGGGCCAGATCGCCGCGCAGGATCTCCATTTCCGCCGTCGGCCCGTCCTGGCCCAGCTCGGCGGTCAGGAACCGCGCGGCGATCCGTCCGCGCCCGTCGATCCAGGCGGTGCCCTTCTCGCCGGTGCCCGCCGCCAGCGCCGCCGCCTCCAGCCCCATCTCGCGCAGCACCGATCGTCCCGCGCCGCGCACATCGACATTCTGCCCGCCATCGCGAAAGGCGGGGGCGCGTTCGACCACCGCCACCTCATATCCGGCGCGGCTGAGCCACCAGGCCAAGGCGTTGCCCGCGATGCTGGCGCCGGTGATCAGAACCCTGGTCGACACGCGTTCGTCTCCTTTGGCAGCATAACGCCGGGCGAAGGAAAAGTGACGAGGGACGGGATGCGGCCATGACATATGTCACTGCCGCGTGAGGCCATGGCGAAGCACAAGAGGCGTATCTTCAATCGGGGGATCGACCGATGCTTCTGACCGCCCTGGCGCTCGCCGCCGCCCTTCCAATCGCGACGCTACCGCCGATCGTCCCGCCCGAGGCGATCGCCATCGCCCCGCGCCCGATCCGCCAGCCCGACCTGATCGGCAACCTGTATCTGCCCGACCGGACCGGCCGGGCGCCCGCGATCCTGCTGCTCGGCGGGTCGGAGGGCGGGCTGGGCCAGGCGACCGCGCGGGAAGCAGCGGCGCTGGCCGCGCATGGCTATGTCGTGCTGCAACTGAGCTATTTCGGCAGCCCCGGACAGCCGCCCGCGCTGAAATCCATTCCGATCGAAACCTTCACCCATGCGCTCGACTGGCTGAAGGCCCGGCCCGAGGTCGCGGCCGACCGGATCGGCATCATCGGCACCTCCAAGGGCGCCGAGGCCGCATTGCTGGTCGCGTCGCGCCGACCAGACCTGAAGATCGCCGTCATGGCCGCGCCGTCAAGCGTCGTCTGGCCGGGGATCGGCGGTGCCGAAATGGTCACCGAATCCTCCTGGACCGAAGGCGGACAGCCGGTGCCCTTCACCCCCTATGGCTGGACCGGCGCGTGGAAGGGCATTCACGCGCTCTACGCCGATGGGCTGGCCGACCCGGCCAAGGGCGCGCTCGGCACCATTCCGGTGGAGCGCAGCCGCGCGGCGATCATCCTGGTGTGCGGCGAAGCCGACACGCTCTGGCCCGCCTGCCCCATGGCCCATGCCGTCGAGGCGCGATTGCGACAGGCGCAATATCGACCGGGCGTCACGGTGCTGTCCTATGCCGATGCCGGGCATTTCGTCTTCGGAACGCCGGTTGACACAGGCAGTCCCGATGCGGCGCGGCTGGCAAGCCTGGGCGGCACGACGGACGGCGTGATCGCCGCACGGACCGACAGCTGGACCAAGGTGCTGGCCGCGCTCGACCGGGTGCTCCGGCCGGGAGAGGCGCGATGACCGACCATCTCGGCGATGTCGCGCGGCTGACCCGCGTGTCGAAGCGGCTGGGCGGTCGCCCGGTGCTGGCCGGACTGGACCTGGGCGTGCGCGCAGGGGAAGTGACCGCGCTGCTCGGCCCCAATGGTGCGGGCAAGACCACCTCGGTCTCGCTGCTGACCGGGCGGATCGCGCCCGATGACGGTGCGGCGACGCTGTTCGGGCTCGATCCCCGGCGCCCCGCCGCGCGGCGGCGAATGGGCGTCATGCTGCAAAGCGCAGGGTTGCCCGATGTGCTGACCGTCGCGGAGGTGGTGACGCTCCAGTCCGGCTATTATCCCGATCCGCGCCCGCTGGCCGAGACGCTGGCGCTGGCCGGGCTGAGCGATCTGGCGGAACGGCGCTGCGCCGCGCTGTCGGGCGGACAGGCACGGCGCGTCCATTATGCGCTGGCGATCTGTGGACGGCCCGACCTGCTCGTCCTGGACGAACCGACCGCCGCGATGGATCGCGGTGCGGCCCGGGCGCTGTGGAGTACCGTCCGCACCCTCGCCGATGAGGGCGCGGCGATATTGCTGACCAGCCATGATCTGGCAGAGGCGGATGCGCTGGCCGACCGGATCGTGGTGATGGACGCCGGACGGATCGTCGCCGACGATACCTCCGCCGCGATCCGCGCAAGGGCGGGCGGTTCGGTGATCCGCTGCCGCAGTACGCTGACCACCGCCGTCGCCGCACATCTGCCCGCCGCCCGAGAGGGTGATCGGGAAGGTGCAGACCTGCGCATCGTCACGGCGGACGCGGTCGCGACCGCGCGGGCGCTGCTCGACGTCGATCCGGCGCTCACCGATCTGCGCATCGCCGACGCCACGCTGGAGGACGCGATCGCGGCGCTACTCGCCGCTGGGCAGGAAAGGATCGCCGCATGACCGCCGCCACCCTGTCCCCGATATATAGGCCGCCCTCGGGCATCTGGTATCGGGAAGTCGTCGCCGAGCTGAAGCGCACCGCGCGCCTGCCGCAATTCCTGTTGCCGACCGTGCTGACGCCCGCGGCCTTTTACGGCCTCTTCACGCTGGCGGTCGCCAAGTCGCCATCGCCCGCCTTCGCCGCCGCGACGCTGGCCGGATATGGCGTGTTCGCCGCCACGGGCCCGGCCCTGTTCGGCTTTGGCGCGGGCGTCGCGATGGAGCGCGAGCAGGGATTGATCGAGCTGAAGCGCGTCTCGCCCATGCCCGCCGGGGCCTATGTCGTCGCCAAGCTGGTCGCCTCGGTCGTCACGACCGCGCTGGCCCTGGCGCTGATCGACGCGCTGGCGATCTTGGCGGGCGTGCGGCTGTCCGCGGAGACCTGGGTCGCGCTGACCTTGCTGCATCTGGGGTCCGCCATCCCATTCGCGCTGATCGGCTTCGGCATGGGAATGCGGATGAGCGGCAAGGGCGCGGTGGCGATCGCCAATGCGCTGTTCCTGGGCGGGTCGGTGCTGGGCGGGCTGTGGATCCCCAGCGCGATGCTGCCCGGCTGGATGCGTTCGCTGGGAGAGGTCACGCCCTCCTATCATCTGGGCCAGCTGGCACGCGCGATCATCGGTGTCGACACGATCGGGACGCCCGGCGGCCACCTGTTCGCGGTGGCGGCGATGACGGCGGCGGCCATCGCCTGGGCCTGGACCGGCTGGCGAAAGAGCCCTGCTTGACCGGCCGGGCCCTGCTCGGCGAAAAGCCGGTCATGCGAACGGCGGGCGAGCGGTGGTGGGATGGCCCCTGGCCCTGGCTGATCTATCTGATCTTCGTGCCGCTGCCCTGGCTTTGGGCGTCGCCCAAAGCGGCGACGATCCTGTGGACGCTGCTGGCGATGGCCGTGTTCCTGCCGCTCTATGCACTGGCGCACCGGGTCAGGGGGCCGCGCCTGATCGCCGCCTGCATGGCGATCACGGCGATCGGCATCGCGCTCTCGCCGCTGCCGGTCGGGTGGACGACCTTTTCCATCTATGGCGCGGCCGAGATGGGCACCCTGTCGCCCCGGCGGGCCGCGATCCGAGGGCTGATCGTCATCGCCGCGCTGACCGCCGCGACCGGGCTGCTTCAGGGCCAGCCGCTGCTGTGGTGGCTGCCGGGCGTCTTGCTGGTCGCGATGACCGGTGGCGCCACCATCTCGCGTCAGGCTTTCTACGAACGCACCCAGGCGCTGATCGCGACGCAGGAGGAGGTACGCCGCCTCGCGGGCATGGCCGAGCGCGAGCGGATCGCGCGCGACCTTCACGACGTGGTCGGCCGCACCCTGACGCTGGTCGCGCTGAAGGCCGATCTGGCGACACGGATGCTCGACCGCGATACCGATAGCGCCCGTGCCGAGATCGGCGAGATCGCGGCGGCGGCACGCGCCGGGCTGGCCGAGGTTCGCGCCGCACTGGCGGGCCAGGCGGGCGGCGGGCTGGTGCAGGAGGCCGCCGCCTCGCTCGCCGCGCTGCGGACGGCAGGGGTGACAGCGACGCTGACGGGCGATCCCGCCGATATTCCCGCCAATGCGGGCGCGGTGCTGGCCATGACCCTGCGCGAGGCGGTGACCAACGTGATCCGTCATGCCGGTGCCCATCGCTGCGCCATCGCGGTCGCCATGGGGCCGGAGGACGCGATGCTGGTGGTCGAGGATGACGGCAGTGGCCTGTCCTTTCGCGAAGGCAACGGCCTGACCGGTATGCGCCAGCGGCTGGTCGCGGCGGGCGGTGCGCTGGCGCTCTCCACCACCCGTCCCGGCACCCGGATCGAGGCGCGAGTGCCCGCATGACATCCATCCGCCCCGACCCCATCCGTATCGTCATCGCCGAGGACCAAGTGATGGTGCTCGGCGCGATCGCGGCGTTGCTGGCACTGGAGCCGGATTTTGCGATTATCGGCCGGGCCGCCGATGGCGATGCCGCGCTCGATCTGGTGCGGCAACTGCGCCCCGACATATTGCTGACCGATATCGAGATGCCGGGACGGACCGGCCTGGACCTGGCGCAGATCGTGTCGAAGGAGATGCCGGGCACGGCGGTCGTCATCGTCACGACCTTCGCCCGCCCCGGCTATCTCGCCCGCGCACGAGCGGCCGGGGTACGCGGCTATCTGCTGAAGGACGCACCGGTCGACGATCTGGCCGCCGCGATCCGTAGCGTCGCGGGCGGAGGCCGCGCCATCCCAGCGCATCTGGCAGCGGCGGCGTGGGAGGTCGGCGACGATCCGCTGACCGATCGCGAGCGCGACACGCTGCGCCTGGCCGAGGAAGGGCTGTCGAACAAGGACATCGCCCGCCGCCTGGGCCTGTCGCCCGGCACCGTCCGCAACTACCTGTCCGATGCCGCCGCCAAGCTGGGGGCCGCCAACCGGATCGAGGCGGGGCGGATGGCGCGGGCCAATGGTTGGCTTTGAGGGCGCCGCCAAGCGGCGGCACCCCGCCCCGGATCACGCGGCCAGATAGCGTTCCAGCTCGTCGCTGCCACCGATCCGCGCATCGTCGATGAAAATCTGCGGCGTGGTCGCGACGCCCTGTTCCGCCTTGAACGCCTCGACCTCGTCGCGCGACGCCAGGATGCGGTCGTCGACCGTAAAGCCCGCCGCCTCCAGCATCTGCTTCGCGCGGACGCCGAACGGGCATGTATGCTCCGGCAGGACCATCCGATAGAGGATTGCCGTCTTTTGCTCTGCCATTCTCGTCTCCCTTTTCGCCTGTTGGTCGGAGCGTCGATCGGCGCAAAGGGTTCCACGACCGACGCTGGCCAAACGCAGAACTCCGGCAAATGCTAAGCCGGGGCATGGCGGGAACGGACGAGGCGAAGTGACGCAAAGATCTTCTCTTACGTTGCACGGACTTGCGTGACATCATCGCGCGCATGACGACCACCCGCCGCTCCGTCCTCGCCGCCGGTCTCGCGCTCATGGCCGCCCCGGAGGTCGCGGCGGAGACCACGCCGCGCCTGCGTCGCCTGTCGCCCCGGCTCGACCGGATGATCGCGCCAGGCACCGAGCCGGAGGTGATCGCGACCGGCATTCGCTGGGCGGAAGGACCGGTCTGGGTGCCGCGCGGGGATTATCTCCTGTTTTCCGATCCGCCCGCGAATATCGTGCGCCGCTGGCAGCGCGGACGGGGCGTGTCGGTCGCGCTGAACCCCTCGGGCGCGGCGAACACCGATCCCCGGCTCGTTCGCGAGCCCGGCGCCAACGGCCTGACGCTCGACCGGGACGGCGCATTGCTGATCGCCAATAGCGGCGGCGGAAGCATCGACCGGGTCGATCTCGCGACGGGGCGCCGCACCGTGCTGGCCGATCGCTATGCGGGCAAGCGCTTCAGCAGCCCCAACGACCTGCATGTCGCGCGCGACGGGGCGATCTGGTTCACCGACCCGCCTTACGGCTTTCAGGACGGCGATTCCTCGCCGCTGAAGGAACAGCCGGTCAACGGCGTCTATCGCCGTCGCCCCGATGGCCGGATCGACCTGATCGACGGCGGGCTGACCCGCCCCAACGGCATCGCGATGTCGCCCGACGAGCGGCAACTCTACGTCTCGGTATCCGACGAGGCGGCGCCCCGGATCATGGTCTATGACGTCGATCAGCGGGGAGGCGTGAGCGGGCGGCATGTGCTGCTCGACGCCAAGGCGATGCTGGCGGCGGGCGGCGCGGGACTGCCCGACGGCATGAAGGTCGCGCGCGACGGCACGCTCGTCTGTTCGGTGCCGGGCGGCATGATGCTGATGACATCCGAGGCGGAGCCGCTTGGCCTGATCGAACAGGGCACGCCGATCGCCAACTGCGCCTTCGGCGAAGGCGGCCGCGCGCTGTTCATGGCGGCCAATGACCGAATCCTCCGCATCGCCCTCCGCCTAGGCTGGCAGGGTTGATCGGCTAGCCCGGATCGACGTTCATGATATATTTCCTTTCCCTCTCCCCTGGACAGGGGAGAGGGTTAGCGAAGCTTGCCAGCGTGCTGGCTAGCGCAGCTTGGGTGAGGGGTCGAGCGAGCCTCCGGCTCGCGCGCTCGCTCTGACGAGCGCCCACCCCTCACCCAGCTCCGACTAAGCCTTTGCTACGCAAAGACCAAGTCTGCGCAACCCTCTCCCCTCTGCGAGGGGCGAGGGACGAATAGGCATAGCTGACTGTCGACGCGCCTTAGATCGGGCCCTCCACCGTGCTGGCGGACACGGGAATGGCGATCGTGCAGTGCACCCCGTCCGGTCCCAAGGCATAGGTGGTCCGCGCGTTCAGCTGATAGGGCAGCGCCCGCTCGATAAGCTCGCGCCCCTGCCCGCTGCGCTGCCGCTCCGCCTCCCGCGGCGGCATCGCGACGCCGCTTTCGCGCCAGTCGATATGCAACCAGGGCTTGCCGTCTCCCCCGACCGGATCCAGGCACCACAGGATCGACAGCCGCCCGTCGGGCTGGCCCAGCGCGCCATATTTGATGGCGTTCGTCGCCAGTTCATGGATCGCCATCGCCAGCGTGTGGACCGTCGAAGACCGAAGGCGCACGCCCGCGGGACCATTCAGCGTCACCCGCTCCACGTCACCGCCCATCGCCGTCAATTCGGCCTGGATCAGGTCCTCGAACGGCACCCGGTCCTGATCGTTCAACCGCGACAACAGCCCCTGCACGCGCGACAGCGCTGCCATGCGGTCGTCGAACTGCACCAGGAAATCGGCCAGATCGTCCGTGCCGCGCGCCGTATGGTCGGCGATCGAGCGGACCACGCCCATCAGGTTGCTGGTCCGGTGCTGCAATTCGGCGATCAGCACGCGTTGCGATGCCTCGCTCCGGCGCAACGCCGCCTCGGCCTTGTGCCGCTCGGTCAGGTCGGCGGTGACGACCAGGAACCGATTGCCCTGCCCGCCGACCGGCGGCAGCAGCGAGATGGTGCTGCTCGCCCACACCTGCGCGCCATCGGGCGCGAAATAGCGTTTGTCGAGCGTGCTGGGGCGCCCCGTCGCGACCGCCTGCTCGATCGCGACCAGGCTGGGCGGAATATCGTCCGGGTGCGTGACGTCGGCGACGCTGGAGCGCAGCAGCTCTTCGGCCGGGCGGCCCAGGATCCGGCAGAGTTCGTCGTTGACCCGCAGGAAGCGTCCGTCCGGGGTGATGACCGACAGCCCGACCGGCGCGGTTGCGAAGATCGCCGCCAGCTGGCTTTCGGTATCGGCCAGCTTGACCTGCACCACCTCTTCGCGAAGCCGCAGGATCTCCGCCTGCGTCGCCTTCCACTCGGAGATGTCGCGGGTCGTCGTCGCAACCCCGTCGCCCAGCTTGACGACCGTCTGATAGAACCAGCCGTCAAACTGTTCATGGGTATAATGATGCTCGGCCTGTTCGGGCACGCCGGTTTCGGTCACGCGGCAAAAGGCGTCGAAAATACCCTCCTGCACGACGCCGGGATTGCGCTGCAACAGGCTCTCGCCGCGCACCTCGCCATATTTGCTTGCCGAAGTGTGGTTGTTCAGCACCCAGCGGAAGTCGACGATCCGGCCCGCCGCGTCACGGATCGCGACGAACACCTGGATCATGTCGGTCGACGCGTCCATGGTGGCCTGCAACAGCGCGTGGCTGGCCTGCAATTCGACGGCGCTGGCGCGCTGCTGATCTTCGTCTTCGGCGTTCTGCATCTCCCGTGCCCCTATCCGCTCCGGTGCCGATCGCAATCCCCGGCATCCCCCTATCGCCCGGCTTGCCCGATCCCGCTCAGCGTCTACAATTGTACGACTAATATAAGACAGACCAAGGGAGTGGAGGATGACGGACGATAAGGGCGGAATCAATCGCCGCCAGGCGCTCGCCGGCGCGGCGCTGACCGGTGGCGCGATGCTGGGGGCGCAGGCGATGCCGGTCGGTGCGGCGGCGGGACAGACCGCCATGCTGGCGCCACGTCCGCCGATGGGCTGGAACAGCTGGAACAGCTTCGCCACCACCATCACCGAGGCCCAGGCGCGCGAAACCGCCGCCATCATGCGCGACAAGCTGCTGCCCTTTGGGTACAACGTCTTCACCGTCGACATCCAATGGTATGAGCCCGACGCGTCCAGCTATACCTATAACGCCGCGCCGGTACCCGCGATGGACGGCTATGGCCGACTGATCCCCGCGCCCAACCGCTTTCCCTCCAGCGCCGATGGGTCGGGCTTCATTAGGCTCGCCGCCGATGTGCACGCCATGGGCATGACGTTCGGCATCCACCTGATGCGCGGCATTCCCCGGCTGGCGGTGAAGCGCAACCTGCCGATCCTGGGCACCCGCTACCGCGCCGCCGACATTGCGGACATCACCAGCATCTGCCCCTGGAATCCGGACATGTACGGCGTCGACATGACCAGGCCCGGTGCCCAGGCCTATTATGACAGCGTCTTCCGGCTCTATGCGTCCTGGGGCGTCGATTTCGTCAAGATGGACGATATGAGCCGCCCCTATGACGCTCATGCGCCCGAGATCGAGGCGGCGCACAAGGCGATCGGCGCCTGCGGCCGCCCGATCACCCTCAGCCTGTCGCCGGGCGAAACGCCGGTGCTGCGCGGGCCCCATGTCCGCCGCTTTGCGCAGATGTGGCGGATCTCGGACGATTTCTGGGACGAATGGGCCATGCTGGAGGCACAGTTCACCCGGCTGGAAAACTGGACGCCCTATCGCGGGCCGGGCTCCTGGCCCGACGCCGATATGCTGCCGCTCGGGCGACTGGCGCTCGGCAAGCGCGATACCAAGTTTACGCCCGACGAGCAGCGCACGCTGATGACGCTCTGGTCGATCGCGCGGTCGCCGCTGATCATGGGCGGCGACCTGCGCCATCTCGACGCACCCACGCTGGCGCTGCTGACCAATCGCGCGGTACTGGCGGTCAATCAGGCCTCGACCGACAATCGGCCGCATTTCGTCGAGGACGGCACCCGCATCTGGTCCGCCAGCCCCGAAGGTGCGCCCGCCGACCGCTATCTCGCGCTGTTCAACACCACCGACAAGCCCAAGGCGGTGGGGATCGCCCTGTCGCAGCTCGGCCTGTCGGGCGCGGTCGAGGTCGTCGACCTGTGGGCGGGCCAGAGCCTGGGCCGCGCGCGGGACCGGTTCGGACAGACGCTGCCGCCGCATGGATCGGGGCTCTACCGCCTCGCTACGTGACGGCATGAACGAACCGTCCTCAACCGGCCATGCCGCGTTGGGGGCGGTCATGGCAGGTTGGCGGGCATGAACGAAGCCCTGCCCTCTCGGCTCTGCGCCACCATCCTGCCGCTGCTCATGCTGGCGGCCGTCCCGGCGAGCGCGCAGGACCGGCGGGTGGTCCAGGAACCCGGCCTACCCGATCGGGTCTGCACCAGCCTGGCCCCCGATGGCCAGGACTGGCCCAGGGAGATGCGGCGGCTTCAGTCGGCGATCGACCATTGCGCACCCGGCGGTGCCGTGCGCCTGACCGGTGCGGGACGCTTCGTCAGCGGGCCGTTGCGGATGAAGTCGGGCGTGACCCTGTGGCTCGATCGCGGCGCGGTCCTGACGGCGGTGCCCGACCCGCGCGCCTATGACCGGGGACAGGGTCTGTGCGGCACGATCGCGGCCAAGGGCAATGGCTGCCTGCCCTTCCTCTCCTTTACCGGCACGCGCGGCGGCGGCATCGTCGGCGAAGGCATGATCGACGGTGCGGGCGGCGCGAAGCTGGCGGGGCTCGACGAAAGCTGGTGGCAACGCGCCCGCCGGGCCCAGCGCGAGGGCGGTAAGCAGAACAACCCGCGGCTGATCGAGGCCACCGATGCGCGCGACCTGGTCTTCTACCGCGTGACGCTGCACGACGCGCCCAACTTCCATCTCGTACTTGACGGTGTGCGCGGCGCGACCATCTGGGGCATCCGGATCGATACGCCCGCCGATGCGCGCAATACCGATGGCGTCGATCCCGGCGCGTCGCAGGACGTGACGATCGCGCACAGCTTCATCCGGACCGGCGACGACGATATCGCGATCAAGGCGGGGCATGGCCCCACGCGGTACGTCTCGATCCTCGACGATCATTTCTATTCCGGCCACGGCGTCTCGATCGGCAGCGAGACCAATGCCGGGGTCAGCGACATATTGGTCCGCGACGTGACGCTGGACGGCACGACCTCCGGCCTTCGCATCAAGAGCGACGCCAGCCGGGGCGGGCTGGTGACGCGGGTACGCTATGAGGGCGTCTGCCTGCGCGACAATCAGCGGCCGATCGACTTCGACACGCGCTATGATGCCGGAGCGATCGGCATGGCGATCCCGGTGTACCGCGACATCACGCTGCACGACGTGAGTGGCGCCGGCGGCACGCTGGTGCTGCGCGGGCACGATCCCGCCCATCCGATGCAGGTGACGCTGGACGGGGTGCATTTCGACCGGAGCGCCCGGTGGCAGATCGACAACGCCCTGCTGTCGGCGGGGCCCGGCGGCGTTTCGCCCGTCCCGCCGGGCCTGACCGTGCCGCCAGCGCCCGCGGCGCCCGGGGACTGCGCCGCCCGCTGGATGCCCTTTCCCGATGGCGATTCCCCCGCCCCGGCCACCCGCGATTAATTTTCGTTAACCATCTCAATCAGTTCCGAAATCGGAATTTCAGCATCGCTCGCGGGTCGTGCCGGGTTTTGTCCTTCGCAAAGAGGAGGTCATGCGCGTGCGTGCGGACAACCATGCGCGCCCTCCCGCCCGGCCCTGCGCCGGGTCCATGTCGACATGCGAACGGGAGGAACAGGCCATGCAGACCGAGATCATCGCCAAAGCGACCGGCACCACCACCACCGCCAGCGGTGACGTCATCGAACTCACCGTACCCAGCGTCGTGCGGCTCGACCTCGACCGGTCCCGGGTCGCCGCGATGGAGCGGCAGGGCGACGACCTGATCCTGCGCCTGACCGATGGACAGACGATCCGCATCGACCATTTCTACGCCACGCAGCAGGGCATGGTGAGCGACCTGGTGCTGCGCGACGATCGCGGCGGCCAGTGGCTGGCCCATCCCGCCGCCAGCGGGACGGGACGTTTCACGCCGCTGAGCGATATCGACGAACTGATCGGCGCAGGGCATGGCGATGGCGGCGCGTCGGGCTTCATCCTGCCCGCCGTGCTGGGCGTTGCGGGCGTGGGCGGCCTGGTCGCGGCGGTGTCGGGCGGTGGCGGCAAGGACCGGACGCCCGACGCCACCGCCGATACCCAGCCTCCTGCGCAGCCTACCGCCAGCTTCACCGCGCGGGGCGAGAGCGTCAGCGGGACCGGCGAGGCCGGAGCCACGGTGCGCGTGACCGATCCCGCGGGCAATGTGATCGGCACCGGCACGGTCGGCGCCGATGGCCGCTTCACCGTACCGGTCAACCCGCCCCAGGCCAATGGCCAGCCGGTGACGGTGACCCAGACCGATGCGGCCGGCAACGTCTCCCCCGCCGCCACCGCGACCGCGCCGGACATCACGCCCCCCGCCGCCCCGGTCGCGACCCTGAACGAACAGGGCACGACGATCACCGGCACCGGCGAGCCCGGCGCGACCGTCACCGTGCGCGACGCCACCGGTCAGTCGCTCGGGACCTCAATCGTCGGCGCGGGCGGGACCTACACCCTGTCGCTGACCACGCCCCAAGCCAATGGCGGCACCCTGACCGTCACCCAAAGCGATCCGGCGGGCAACATATCGCCCGCCATCACGCTGACCGCCCCGGACATCACGCCCCCCGCCGCCCCGACCGCAACGATCACGGGCGATGGCACCGGCATCACCGGCACCGGCGAGCCGGGCGCGACCGTCACCG